>Ga0326727_10000244_pt1 | contig 230414 bp, 235 predicted proteins | sample MB2enrmetagenome_FD_207643 | JGI IMG/M metagenome (GOLD analysis project Ga0326727, IMG submission 207643) | Lab enriched peat soil microbial communities from McLean, Ithaca, NY, United States - MB29MY | ecosystem: Environmental > Terrestrial > Soil > Wetlands > Peat | place: USA: New York...
ACCTCGACGCTTTCAACGCGACGCTTCGGAGGCACCTGTGGCCCCTCCTGCTGTTCGGCATGCCGGCCGGAGTATCCACCGATCCGGTCACACGGGAGCGGTCAAGCGCTCCTTCATCACATCAGGTAGGGGTACAGAGGGAACTTGCTCACGAGCTCGCCGACGCTCGCGGCCAGGAACCCGTCGGGATCCTCGCCTCCGTTTTCCAATGCGTCGGAGAGGATCCGCCCCACCTCCGCGAATTGCTTGCGGCCAAGACCCCGGCAGGCGAGCGCCGTCGCCCCGAAGCGCAAGCCCGAGCAGGCCGGTTCCACGAGCGGGTCGTAGGCGAGCCCGATGGCGTTGGCGGAGATCCCGATCCTGTTGAGCCGCGAGAGCGTCGCCCATGCCTCGCGGCGGCCCGGTGCCAGGTCGACGAGAAACTGGTGGACGTCGGTGCCACCGGTTACGACATTGGCCCGCGTGCGATCCTCGGCCTCGACGAGCACCTGCGCCATGGTCCGGGCACCTTCCAAGGTGCGTTCCATCCTCTCGCGGAACGCCTCAGTCCCGGCGAGCTTGAAGGTCACCGCTTTGGCGGCGATCACCTGCGGAAGGGGGCAGCCCTGCTCGCCCGGATAGACGGCGGCGTCGATCCTCTCGGCGAGCTCGCGGCGACACAGGATGGCCCCGCCGCGAGCGCCCCCGAGCGTCTTGTGCGTCGTCATCGTGCAGGCGTCGGCGAAGCGAACCGGGTCCGGGTGCACCTTGGCGGCCACCAGCCCCGCGAAATGGGCCATGTCCACCACCAGGGCCGCGCCAACTTCGTCGGCGATCTCGCGGAAGCCTGCGAAATCGAGGTGCCGGCTGTAGCAGGACCAGCCGGCGAAGAGAACCTTCGGACGGTGCCGGTGGGCGAGCGCCGCAACCTCTTCCATGTCGACGAGGCGGTCGTCGCGCCGCACGTGGTACGCGAACGTCCGGTAGTTGCGTCCCGCAGAGGTCGTGTCCCCATACTGGCTCGGGTGTCCTCCGTGGGCGAAGTCGAAGCCGAGCACGACGTCGCCGGGCTCGCACAAGGCGTGGAGCACCGCCGCGTTGGCGCTCGCCCCGGAATAGGGCTGGACGTTGGCGTGCTCCGCCCCGAACAGTGCCTTCGCGCGCTCGATCGCCAGCGACTCGATGGCGTCGATCCACTGGCACGTGTCGTACTCGCGATGACCGGGGTAGCCGTCCGCGTACTTGCCGGTCAGTATCGACCCCTGGGCCTCGAGCACCGCCCGGGGCGGCAGGCTCTCGGACGCCACCAGGTCGAGCGTGCAGCGCTGCCGGGACAGTTCACCACCGATCGCGTCACTGAGGTCCGGGTCGAGCTCCCCGAGGCTCGACGCGAAGGGCCGATCGTCCTTTGCTCGCACCATCCCAGCCAAGCTAGTGGAGCCCCGCGGTGCGGATCAGCTGCCCTCGCGCCTCAGCTGGCAAGCTGGCTGGCCGGACGGACGTCGAAGCCCGCTGCTCGCGCAGCGTCCAGAACCGCCTTGGCGTGCTCCCGGTTGCGGGTCTCGAGCACGATGTGGACCGCGGTCTCGAGCACCTGCAAGTCGTAGCCCTCGCGGAGATGAAAGACGGTGACGAGGTTCGCGCCGCTCTGCCCGATGCACGTGAGCAAGCGCGCCAGGCTGCCGGGCCGGTCGGGGATCCTGGCGAAGAGCACGATCCTGCGGCCTGCATTTGTCTCGTGGCGCCGAATGACCGGCGAGAGCAGGCCGGTGTCGACGTTGCCACCGGAGAGCACCACAACCGTCGTGCCCGAGGCCGGGGGCCTGATCCGGCCCGTCATCAACGCGGCCACACCGACGGCGCCGGCGCCCTCGACCACGAGCTTGGAGCGCATGAGCAACATCACCATCGCGTCGGCGATCTCGTTCTCCCCGACTGCCACGATGTCGTCGACGTGACGCTCGATCAGGCCGATGGTCATCCCACTGGGGCGCTTCACGGCGATGCCGTCGGCCAAGGTGGGCCCGCCCGTGAGAGCGGCGGTCCTGTAACTCTCGTGCTCGGCGAGGAAAGGCGCGCACAGCGCGGCCTGCACCGCGACGACCTTCACCTGCGGTGCGAGGGCGTCGATGGCACAGGCCACCCCGGACACCAACCCGCCACCGCCCAGAGGCACGACCACCAAGGCCATGTCCTCGACCTCCTCGACGAGCTCGAGCCCCAGGGTTCCCTGCCCGGCCACGATCGCCGGATCGTCGAAGGGATGGACGAAGCGAAGACCGGCTTCACGGGCACGCGCCTCGGCGAGGACGACGCAGTCGTCGAGCGAGTCTCCCTCGAGGTGCACCGAGGCGCCGTAACCGATAGTCGCCTCCGCCTTGGAGATCGACGCCTCCGCCGGCATGTAGACCTCGCAGGGCACTCCCGCTGAGCGGGCGGCCAGAGCGACGGCCTGGGCGTGGTTGCCAGCCGAGGCCGCGACGATACCGGGCAGGGCGTCATCACCGAGAGAGGCGAGCTTCGCCGACGCGCCGCGGATCTTGAACGATCCCGTCCGTTGGAGGTTCTCGGCTTTCAACACGACCCGTGAGCCGGTGAGCTCGCTCAGGAAGCGGGAATTGAAGATCGGCGTGCGCACCGCGATGCGCTGAACGGCCTCCCGTGCAGCCTCGATCTCCTCAAGCCCGATCTCGCCCTGCGGCAAGGACTCCCCCGTCAACGCTCGCCCTAGAACGCCCGCACGAGCTCGACCATGAGCTCGCCGGCTTCGGTGGGGTTGATCGCCACACGGACGCCCGCGGCCGAGAGCGCTTCCATCTTGGCTTTGGCGGTGCCTTTGGAGCCCGAGATGATGGCGCCGGCGTGACCCATCTTGCGGCCGGGGGGCGCCGTCACGCCCGCGATGTAGGCGACTACGGGCTTGTCCATCGATGATGCGATGAAGTCGGCGGCCCGCTCCTCGCCGTCGCCCCCGATCTCGCCGATCATCAACACGGCCCGCGTCTCCGGGTCGTTCTCGAAAGCGACGAGAACGTCGACAAAGCTCGTGCCCGGCACCGGGTCGCCGCCGATGCCCACGCAGGTGGTCTGGCCGACGCCCTGCTGGGAGAGCTCGTGCAGGGCCTGGTAGGTCAACGTGCCGGAGCGGCTGACGACGCCCACGGGACCACCGGGCAGGGCGATGTCCCCGGAGGTGATGCCGATGTTGCACTTTCCAGGCGAGATGATGCCCGGGCAGTTCGGGCCGATGAGCCGTGTGTCGGGGAACTCACGGGTGAGCCGGGCGTTCACGAGCGCCTCGTCTTTGGCCGGGATGTGCTCGGTGATGCACACGACAATGCGGATGCCGGCCGCGGCGGCGTCGAGGATCGCGCCCGGGGCCCCACGAGGCGGCACGGCGACGAAGCTCGCCGTGGCTCCCGTGGCGGCCACGGCGTCGGCGACCGAGTCGAAGACGGGGATGCCTTCCACGTCCTGGCCGCCCTTGCCGGGTGTGACACCGGCGACGACCTTCGTGCCGTAGTCACGGTTGCGCAGACCGTGAAAGCGGCCCTGGCTCCCGGTCAGTCCCTGCACGACGACGCGGGTCGTCTCGTCGAGGAAGATGCTCACAGTTTCGAACCTCCTCCTGGCCGGGGCGCGGCTGCGACCTCGACCGCGCGCCGCGCGGCACTGAGCATGGTCGGCTCGCTGATGATCTTCTCCGAGGCCGCCTCGTCAATGATCTTGTGGGCTGCGGCCGCGTTGGTGCCGTCGAGTCGCAAGACGATCTGCGAGGCGATGTCGACGTGTTCGAGCGCGCTCACGATGCCGCGGGCGACGTCGTCGCAGCGCACGATCCCGCCGAAGATGTTCACGAGGATCGAACGGACACTCGGGTCGAGGTTGATCACCTCGAGCGCGCCCGCCATGACCTCAGCATCGGCACCGCCCCCGACGTCGAGGAAGTTCGCCGCGCTGCCGCCGACCTGGCTCACCATGTCGACCGTGCTCATGGCGAGACCGGCTCCGTTGGCGATTATCCCCACCGTGCCCTCGAGGGCTATGTACGACAGGCCCTTGGACTTGGCAAGGCGCTCACGCTCGGTACTCTCTCCGAAATCCTCGATGTCGGCCCACTCCGGATGGCGGAAGGCCGCGTCGTCGTCGAGGGTCACCTTCGCGTCGAGCACGTGCACGCGGCCATCGGTCGTGAGCACGAGGGGATTTATCTCGACGAGGTCGGCGTCACCGTAGATGTAGCAGTCGTAGAGCTTCATGAGGATCTCGGCGGCGCTCTCCCGGGCCTGCGGGGCCAGTTCGGCCCGCTCGACCAGCTCGCGCGCCGCCTCGATGCTCAGGCCGTCGATAGGGTTGACGTGCAGTCTCGCGATCGCCTCGGGGTCCTCCTGCGCCACCTGCTCGATGTCGATCCCGCCACGGGCTGAGACCATCGCCAGATGCAGCTTGGCCGAGCGGTCGAGCGTGAAGCTCGCGTAGTACTCCTGGGCGATGTCGGTCGCCTTCTCGATCCAAAGGCGGTGTACGACGTGGCCCTTTATGTCCAGGCCCAAGATGTTGCCCGCGTGCTCCTTGACCTCTTCCCTGGAGCTGGCGAGCTTCACCCCGCCGGCCTTGCCGCGGCCGCCGGTCTGCACTTGGGCCTTCACGACGACGGGGTAGCCGAGCCGCTCGGCGGCGGCTTCGGCTTCGGCCACGGTGTCCGCGGTCTCTCCCGGCGATATCGGCAGGCCATAACGCGCGAAGTACTGCTTGCCCTCGTACTCAACTAGGTCCACCGGTCACCTTCCTGTCGGTCGATCCGATCGCTTCAACCGCTGCAGCCTCAGCTCAATCGCCGCTGACCCCCGGCAGCCCAGCACTCTCCCGCTCACGAGCGTCCAGCGCCTCCTCGAGCCATGAGGCGATCTCGGGGAGATGGGCGCCCGGTGTGAACACTTCGCTGACGCCTGCGGATCTCAACGCCTCCATGTCCCGCTCGGGGATGATCCCGCCCACGACGACGATCACGTCCTCGAGCCCTTCGCCTCTCAGCGCCTCCATCACCCTCGGCACCAGTGTCAGGTGCGCCCCCGAGAGCAACGAGAGGCCGACCGCGTCAGCGTCCTCTTGCATGGCGGTGCGGGCCACTTGCTCAGGCGTCTGGTGCAGGCCCGTGTAGACGACCTCGAAGCCGGCGTCTCGCAAGGCGCGGGCGATCACCTTGGCACCTCTGTCGTGGCCGTCGAGGCCCGGTTTGGCCACGACGATGCGGTAGCGACGTTCCATTCCAAGGCGATACTAGGCAGCACCCGGTACCCAGGGACCAATCGGGTGCTCAGGCCTTGACGGCCGGGAGCACGACAAATGCGATCAGGCTCAGGTGCAAGGCGGCGGCCACCACGACACAGGAGTGGAAGACCTCGTGGAACCCGTAGACCGAGGGCCACGGGTCGGGGCGCCGGCGAGCGTAGACGACGGCGCCGAGCGTGTACAGCAACCCGCCTGCCATCATCAGCACGAAGCCGATCACTCCGAGATAGTGGAAGAACTCCGGCATGGCCCCCACCGCGATCCACCCGGCCGCGACATAGGGCAGGGCGACGGCCCACCTCGGTGCGTCCAGCCACGCGAAACGCATCACGATCCCGACCAGCGACGCCCCCCAGACCAGGCCGAGGACGACCCAGGCATCGGTGTCGGGAAGCGCTAGGCCTCCGACTGCCGTGAAGGTTCCCGCGATGCACAAAAAGATCATGGAGTGGTCTGCACGGCGCATCCTGCGGAGCGCGCTCGGCGACCAGTGGCCCCGGTGGTAGAGGGCGCTCGTGGTCAGCATGGCCATGACGCCGAAGCAAGCGACGCCGGCACACACCTCGGCCTTCGTCCCGCTCGCCTCGAGACCGATGAGCGGGCCGACGACGAGCATCGCCATCGCGCCCAGCTGGTGAATCCAACCGCGAAGAACCGGCTTGGGACCCTGCGTCCCCGGCAGCTTCGCTTGGGCCACCTGCGCCACGGCCGTCACACTACCTACCAGTCGGTAGGCGCGCCAAATCCCGGCCCCAGCAGCCAAGACACGCCGGACCGCCCGCCAAGACGCCGCCCCGGCGAGCCGGCTCCAGCGCACTTGTGGTCATGGCCGCGCGAGCGGGCTGAGCGCCAGGATGAAGCGCTTCTCGCCGTGGTCCGGGAAACAGATCGTCGCCCGGGCGTCGCCGCCCTCGCCTTCCACCTCGACCACGACTCCCTGACCGAAACGGGAGTGAACCACGGCATCGCCGGGCACCAGCCCGAGCTGCTCGGCACCGGTGGTCGTGGCGGAGAACTGTCCCGCCTGAGCTGAGCCGTGGCCGCTGACGCCTCCCCCGCCGGTCGCGATACCCCGTCCCCCGCCCGTCGTGGCGTCGCGCCCCTGGCCGTCCGGCACCCAGCGCCCGGCGCCGATCACGACTCCGGTCCCGACGTCTTCGACGAGCTCGTCGGGGATCTCCTTGAGGAACCGGCTCGGAAAGCTCTGCTGGATGCTGCCGAAAAGCAGCCGGCTCCAGGAATGGGTGACGTAGAGCCGCTCGCGGGCGCGGGTCACGCCCACGTAACAAAGTCGCCGTTCCTCCTCGAGCTCGTCGGGCTCGCCCAGGCTCTGGGAGTGGGGGAAGATCCCCTCTTCCATCCCGGTGAGGAACACGACCCGGAACTCGAGGCCCTTGGCAGAGTGCAGCGTCATGAGCGACACGCTCTCCCCGTCGTCGACGACGTCGGTAGCGGCGATGAGCGCCGTCGACTCGAGGAACGACTCCAGGTCGGGGTGCTCGGAGGCGGTGTTCATGAGCTCGGCCAGGTTCTCGACACGCCCCTCGGCTTCGATGGCCCGGCTGCTCCCGATGGCGATCTCGGCCTCGAGGAGGTCCCTGTAGCCGGTGCGCTCGAGGAGGACCTCGATCAGCTTGTCCGGCGGGGAGTCGAGGAGATCTCCGGAACGGAGCTCTGCGAGCAGGCTGAGGAAGCCCTTGACACCCGCCAAAGCCTTGCCTGAGACGCCCGCCTCCCCGGCTCGCTCCAGCGCGCCCCCGAAACCGACCCCATGGTCGGTCCCGAAAGCGACCAGGCGCCCCACGGTCGTCTCGCCGACGCCGCGGCGAGGCACGTTGATGACGCGGCGCAACGACACCTCGTCACCTGGGTTGGCGACGGCGCGGAGATAGGCGAGCACGTCGCGGACCTCGCGCCGGTCGAAAAAACGGGTCCCCCCGATCACCGTGTAGGCGATCCCACGATCGGCCAGCGTCGTCTCGAGGGCGCGGCTTTGGGCGTTGGTGCGGTAGAACACGCCGATGTCGCCATAGCTGATGCCCTCGTCGCGATGGAGGGCGGCGATCTCACCTGTGACGAACGAGGCCTCGTCGCGGTCGTCGCCGGCACGGTAACGGCGGATCCGGTCACCTTGCCCGAGGCCGCTCCAGAGCCGTTTCTCCTGTCGGAACAGGTTGTTGCCGATTACGGCGTTGGCGGCATCGAGAATCGTCTGGCTCGAGCGGTAGTTCTGATCGAGCACTATCATCCGGGCGCCGGGGAACGCCCGCTCGAACTCGAGCAGGTTGCGCATCTCGGCGCCTCGGAACCGGTAGATGCTCTGGTCGGTGTCGCCGACGACGCAGACGCTGCTGCCGGCCTCCCCGAGCAGGATCACGAGCTGGTTCTGGGCGACGTTGGTGTCCTGGTACTCGTCCACGAGCACGTGCTCGAAGCGTTGCGAGTACTGCTCGAGCACGTCGGGATGCTCGCGGAAAAGGCGCACGGTGCGAACCAGCAGGTCGTCGAAATCCATGGCGTTCGCCGCCACGAGGCGCCGCTCGTACTCGGCATAGGCCTCTGCGATGCGGCGCTCGTAGATGGTCCCGCCCCGTTCGGCCCGCGCCGCGTACGCCGTTGCATCGACCAGGTCCGACTTGGCCGAGCTGATGACACCGAGGACGGCGCGTGGCGGGAAGCGCCGCTGGTCGACGCCGAGGTGGTCGAGGACGTGCTCGACGAGCCGGCGGCTGTCGCCGTCGTCGTAGATGCTGAAGCCGGGCCGGTAGCCGATCCTCTCGACGTTGCGGCGCAGCATGCGCACGCAGGCGGCGTGGAACGTGGACACCCACATCCGCTCAGCCGCGGGCCCGACGAGCTCTGTGACCCGGCGACGCATCTCGTCCGCGGCCTTGTTGGTGAAGGTGATGGCGAGGATGCGCCAGGGCGCCACGCCCGAGGCGACGAGGCGGGCGATACGGCGCGTCAGCACGCGGGTCTTGCCCGAACCGGCACCGGCCACCACGACAAGGGGGCCGCCGTCGTACAAGACGGCCTCTCGCTGGGGCGGGTTCAGGTCGGCGATGAGCGCCGCCATCAGCTCCCCGGCGGACTCGGTCGACTCGGTCGACTCGGCGGACTCGCCGGGCCCACCGGCTGCGCCCGCCCTGGCTGCACCGGCTGCGCCCGCCCTGGCTGTGCCGGCTGCGCCCGCCCTGTCCGCGCCCGCCTTCGTGGCGGCGCCGCCCCGTTCGGCCCCTAGTCGCCCCCGCAGCGGAGGCAGGTCCCCGAGGAGGTCCCACTCCTCGTCTCCCCACGTGTCAGGAGAGCGCGGGGGCAAAGACGACATCACACCCGACACTACCGGCGCTCTGAGCGACGGACGGACCGCGTGAGCCGGAGCTCGGTCGTCTCTCCAGGGCATGGTTTGCCGAGCTCGAAGAGAAACTCCCCCGGAGAGTGCCTGTGCCGTCCTCGGCGAACAGGAGCCAGGTCTTCTCGCCCGTGTGCAAGCATCAGGAAACGCCCGGGTATCGGAAGGAGAGCTCCATGCCGTCGTTCCACCTGTCACTCCAGCAGCTGCATCTCGCGTGGGACAACAGCCTGGAACCGGCCGTTGTCGTCAGGCCCGGAGACGAACTGACCCTCGATCTTGCCGACGCGTCGGGTGGCCAGATCGGTCCTGACGACGACGCGTCCGCGATCGGGCGCTTGGACCTCGACACGAGCAACCCCTGTACGGGACCCGTCTTCGTCGAAGGCCTCGCGGCGGGCGACGACCTCGTTGTGGAGTTCCTCGAGATCGCCACCGAGGGCTGGGCCTGGACGGCGAACATCCCCGGATTCGGGCTCCTCAGCGACGATTTCCCCGATCCCCGCCTGTGGATCTCCACCGTTCGCGACGGCACCGTCACCACTCCGAGCGGAGTGGAGATACCCGCCCGCCCGATGATCGGGACGATCGGTGTCGCGCCGGCGTCATCGGGACCGGCGCCCCTTCTCGTGCCCACCCTCGCGGGGGGCAACATGGACATCGCCCAGTTGGCTGCCGGCACCACCCTGCACCTTCCTGCCCGGGTGGCCGGAGGCCTGCTCTCCGCCGGAGACACCCATGCCGTGCAAGGAGATGGCGAGGTGTGCGGGACCGGCGCCGAGACCCCTGCGACCGTCCGCTTGCGCGTGAACGTCGCTTCGCACGCTGGGTCCTCTGCGCCCTGGTACGAACACTCCCTGCAGCCCACCGAGACCGACTGGACCTGTACCACTGGGATCGGTCCCGACCTCTTCCAGGCAGCCCGCGAGGCGACTCGTCGGGCGGTCGAGCTCGTCGCCGCCGGCACTGGGGCGGACCCTGCGGACGCATACCTGCTCTTGAGTCTCACAGGCGAGCTTCGCGTGTCCGAGATCGTCGACGCACCCAACTGGGTCGTGAGCATGCACATCCCGACGCGCTACACGCTGAGCTGAACGACAAGGGCCCGAAGTCGCAGGCCCGGTCGCGCCTCCCCTCCAACTGGCTTCGGGCTCACTCCCACTCGATCGTGCCCGGAGGCTTGGACGTCACGTCGTAGGCGACGCGGTTGACCCCCGGCACCTCGTTGATCACGCGGCTCGAGATCCTCTCGAGCACCTCGTAGGGCAAGCGGGCCCAGTCCGCCGTCATGGCATCCTCGCTCGTGACCGCCCGGATGACGATCGGGTAGGCGTAGGTCCGCTCGTCGCCCATCACGCCGACGGAGCGAACCGCGGGGAGAACGGCGAACCACTGCCAGAGCTGGTTGTCGAGCCCATGGCGCCGGATCTCCTCGAGGACGATCGCATCGGCCGCCCGCAGGATCTCGACGCGTTCCGGGGTCACCTCCCCGACCACCCGCACCGCGAGTCCCGGCCCAGGAAACGGCTGGCGCCACACGATCTCGCGCGGCAGCCCGAGCTCCTCGCCGATCGCCCGGACCTCGTCTTTGAACAAGAGCCGGAGAGGCTCGACGAGATCGAGGCCCATGTCCTCGGGGAGGCCGCCGACGTTGTGGTGCGACTTGATCGTGGCCGCCTCGGCCGTGCCCGACTCGATCACGTCCGGGTACAAGGTGCCCTGCACGAGGTACCTGGCATCTCTCCGCTCGCGCGCCACCTCCTCGAAGAGGCGGATGAACAGGCGCCCGATCGCCTTTCGTTTCTCCTCGGGGTCCGTGAGGCCGGCCAAAGACTGAAAGAAGCGGTCCGCGGCCTTGACGTGCACGAGATCGACGGCGAACTGGTTCAAGAAGGTTGCCTCCACCTGCTCGCCCTCGCCTGCGCGCATGAGGCCGGTGTCGACGAAGACCGCGGTGAGCTGGTCGCCGACCGCCTTGTGGACCAGCGCCGCCGCCACCGACGAGTCGACGCCGCCCGAGAGCGCGCAGAGCACGTGGCCGGAGCCGACCTGGGCGCGCACGGCCTCGACCTGCGACTCGATTACCGAGGCGTGGGTCCACGACGGCCGGCACCCGCAGATCTCGAACAGGAAACGCCTCAGCAGCTCCTGTCCCCGCTCGGTGTGCACCACCTCGGGGTGGAACTGGACCCCGTACAGGTCGCGGGCCGGGTCTTCGAGCGCGGCGACCGCGACCTCGGGGGTGGCCGCCGTGACCGTGAACCCGTCGGGGGCGCTCACGATCGAGTCGGCATGGCTCATCCACACCTCGCTCGTGGCGGGCCAGCCGTCCATGAGCACCGAGGCTGCCCGTGACATGAGCGGGGTGCGGCCGAACTCGGCCGTCCCTGTCCGTCCCACGTGCCCCCCGAGCGTCTGGGTGAGCAGCTGGGCGCCGTAGCAGATGCCGAGTACGGGCAGGCCGGACGCGAACAGCCCGGGGTCGACCGAAGGGGCCGAGGGGGCGTAGACGGACTTCGGCCCGCCGGAGAGGATCACCCCACGAGGTCGGCGCGCGCACATCTCGCTCGCGGTCGTCGAAGCGGGCACGATCTCGGAGTAGACGTGCGCCTCGCGCACGCGCCGTGCTATGAGCTGCGCGTACTGAGCCCCGAAGTCGACCACGAGCACGGTGTCGTAGCCGGCGTTCATCTCCCGGTCACTGGCTCCCCATGCCGACCGACTGCGCCCGCTGCAGCTGCTTGCCCTCGGTCTGCAAGGCCGGGGCCACCATGACCTCGGCCTTGTGGAACTCGCGGATCGTCGCGTAGCCGCACGTCGCCATGGAGGTGCGCAGGGCGCCGAACAGGTTCATGCGCCCGTCGTTGTCGTGGGCGGGACCGAGGAGGATCTCGCGAAGCGACCCGCGGCGTTCCACCTTCACCCGCGCGCCTCGAGGCAAGGTCGGGTGGAAGGTGGCCATGCCCCAGTGGTAACCGCGGCCCGGCGCCTCGTAGGCGGCCGCGAGCGGGGAGCCGATCATCACCGCGTCCGCCCCGCAGGCGATCGCCTTGGCGATGTCGCCGCCGCGGCTCATGCCGCCGTCGGCGATCACCTGCACGTAGACGCCCGTTTCCTCGAGATGGCGCGAGCGGGCGCCGGCCACGTCCGCGATGGCGGTCGCCTGCGGCACGCCGATGCCGAGCACGCCGCGGGTCGTGCAGGCATTGCCCGGCCCGACGCCGGCGAGCACCCCGGCCGCTCCGGTGCGCATGAGGTGCAGTGCGGCGGGGTAGGAGGCGCAACCGCCGACGACGACCGGGATGTCGAGCTCGCGGATGAACCGCTTGAGATTGAGCGGTTCGCTGGTCTTCGAGACATGCTCGGCGGACACCACCGTGCCCTGGATCACGAGCAGGTCGAGCTCGGCCCCGAGCACCGCTGGGGCAAGCCGGGCGGCCCGCGAAGGCGTGACCGCTCCGCAGGCTGTGACGCCGGCCTCCTTGATCTCGCGGATGCGCAGGCTCACGAGCTCGGGCTTGACGGCCTCGAGGTGGATCTGCTGCATGCGGCCGGTCGCCTTCTCGGCCGGGAGCTCGGCGATCTCTGCGAGGAGGGGCTCGGGGTCCTCGTAGCGGGTCCACAACCCCTCGAGGTTGAGCACGCCCACCCCGCCCAGGCGGCCGACCTCGATGGCGGTCGCAGGGCTCACGACCCCGTCCATGGCGGCCGCCATCAAGGGCAGCACGAAGTCGTAGGCGTCGATCTTCCAGGAGATGTCAACGTCCTCTGGGTCGCGTGTTCGTCTCGAGGGGACGATGGCGATGTCGTCGAAGCCGTAGGCCTGGCGCCCGTACTTGCCGATCCCGATCTCGATTTCGCTCACCCTCGGCCTCCCCTCCCGCTCCTGCGAGTGCCCCCAACCTAGGGCGAAAAGACCTCGGAGTCCGCCGGAGCGCTAATGCTCACCTGCCCGCGCCGTCAGGTCCTGCCGCGAGCTTGGGCGTCCTCGTCAGCGCACTATCAGGCGGGCCGCCAGGACGAAAGGTACCGCCGCGATCACGAGCACGGCGACCTGCAGCCACGCCGGCGAGCCGGCACTCGCGAAAAGAGCCTCGTGCAAGGTGCTGACCGGGAGGTTCGGAAGCGTGCTGTGGCTCGCGAGGAGCTTCGGCAAGAAGGCGGTGGCGATCAGCGCTGCGAGTGCGGTTAAGGGCGCGGCGACAAGCGGCCCCGTGGCGACCACGGCGATGCCGGCGGCGGCAAAAGCCAGCACGGCTACCCCGAGGGCCGTGCCGTGGGGCAGGTAGATGAAGGCGGCGACGCCGAGGGCGGCGACGAGCACCGCGATCACGGTGCGTAAGTGCAACGTCGTGCGGGCGGCATAGACGAGCAGAAGCGCCGTCACGCCTGGCACGATCACAGAGAGCACGGCCGTGACCCCGTCGACGACGCGCCGTGAGGCGCCGTGGCGGGCGGCGTCGTGGACGAGCGTGAGACCACCGGTGCCGACGACGCGCAGGGCCGTCTCAGACAGCGACGTGGCAGCACCGGCGAAGTAAGGCAGCTTGCCGATCCCGAGGGCGATGCCCACCGCGACCCCTGCGACAAGCCAGATCCTGCCCTTCATCGTCGTCCATCATGTACCGACCGGGCCCGTGCGTGCCGGGCGCGGTGCCACGCCTGTATGGTCGGCAGGTCGCCCACACCAGCGAATGAGCGCAAGCGGCCCGCGCAGGCCGACACGGCGCCTCGCGGAAAGGTCACTGCCATGGAGGTAACTCGTTTCGGCTTGCAGATACCCAATTTCACCTTTCCCGGCGTCGCGGACGGCGAGCTGTTCGAGAAGGTCGCCCAGATAGCGGTGACAGCCGAGGAATCAGGCTTCGACTCGGTGTGGGTGATGGACCACTTCTACCAGATCGCCGGTGTCGGGCTCCGCACGGACCCGATGCTCGAGGCCTACACCGTTCTCGGAGCGATCGCCGCCCGCACCAGGCGGACCGGCCTCGGTGCCATGGTGACCGGCGTCACCTACCGCAACCCCGCCCTGCTGGCGAAGATCCTGACGACGCTCGACGTCGTCTCCTCGGGCCGGGCGATCCTCGGCATCGGCGCCGCCTGGAACGACGATGAGCACGCGGGATACGGCTTCGGCTTCCCGGCCGTCTCCGAGCGCATGGAGCGCCTGGAAGAGGCGCTGCAGATCTGCCGGGCGATGTTCACCGAGGAGGCGCCCAGCTTCACCGGGCGCTACTACAGCATCGCCGGGGCGCTGAACGAACCTCGCCCGATCCGGCCGGGCGGCATCCCGATTCTCGTCGGGGGCGGCGGCGAGCAGAGGACACTGCGGCTGGTGGCGAAGTACGCCAATGCGTGCAACCTCTTCGGCGACGTGGCGACGATCCGCCACAAGCTCGAGGTGCTGAACCGCCACTGCGAGGCGGTCGGCCGGGACCCGGCCGAGATCACCAAGACCCGTCTCGGCGGCATCGTCATCGCCGAGACCAGCGCCGAGGCCGAGCGCAAGGTGAGCTTGCTGGCCGAGGCACGTGGCCTCGACCCGGCAGCTCTGCGCGGCTACATGGCCGTGGGCGACCCGGCCTCGGTGTGCGAGCAGGTGGCCGAGTACTTCGAGGCCGGTCTCAATGGCATGATCTTCAACATGCCGGACGCGCAGGACATCGATCCCGTCCGCCTCGCCGGGACCGCCCTCGAGGCCGCCTTCGGCTGAGCACCCCGCCTTCGCCCGAGCGCCCGCCTTCGCGCGCCCCGCCTTCGCCCGAGCGCCCGCCTCCGCGCGCCCCGCCCGTGGCGTGGCTCAGGCAGAGCCCGTGGGCGCCATCAGGGCGTAGGCGGCGTCCTTGACAAGGGCCCCCAGCTCCTCGGAGGGGATGTCGGCGAAGACGTCTCCCGACAGGACGAGGGCGCCCATGACCGCCCCGACGGTGCATGCCAGGCGCACGCGGTCGCGCGCAGCCAGCGCCTTATTCGACAGCACCTGCCGGAACACGAGCTCGAGGTCCTCGTGCGCCGCGTCATGGCGTTCACGGTGAAGCTCCTCGACGGCCGCCCGGTTGCGCTCGTGAAGGACGAAGAGCGCCCGGTGGCCCAGTATTTGATCGGTGAGCTGATCGAGGAGGGTCACGAAGTCGGCGGGCGTCATCTCCGCGGGCTCGAGCTGGCTGAGAGCACCCAGCCCGAACTCGTGCAGGCGCATGTGCAGGGCCATCAAGATGTCTTCCTTGCTGGCGAAGTGGTAGTAGATCGCCGCCTTGGAGAAGCCCAGCCGCTCGGCGATCTGACGCAGCGAGGTCTTCTCGTAGCCCTGCTCGGTGAACAGGTCCAAGGCGATGTCGAGGATCCGCTCCCGCGTGCTGTTCTGCTCGCCGCTTGCCTCCGCGGCAACTTCGGTGAGTGACTCCTCGGCCCCGTTCTGGGATGTGCTGACTTTCATCCTTGCCATTCTACTTGACAACCGGTAAGTGAGTCACTTACCATACGGCAAGTTAGTACCCGCCAGACCAAGGAGTGGCCCAGAGCGATGCCGTCCGACTCCATGATCCACGCCGAGGGCCTGAAGAAACACTACGGCGACACGGTCGCCCTGGCCGGGGTCGACTTCGATGTGCCCACCGGCTCCATCCTCGGGATGCTCGGGCCGAACGGTGCGGGCAAGACGACAGCCGTCCGCATCCTTACCACCTTGACGCTCCCCGACAGCGGCCATGCTCGGGTCGCCGGCTACGACGTTCTCACCGAGGCTCCCCAGGTCCGGCGCAACATCGGCGTCACCGCCCAGGACGCCACGCTCGACGAGATGCTGACCGGCCGGCAGAACCTGGTCATGATCGGGCGTCTCAGCGGACTGCGCCGAGCCGAGGCACAGTCAAGGGCGCGCGAGCTGCTCGGCCAGTTCGACCTCGCGGATGCCGGTGACCGGGTCCTGAAAGGCTATTCGGGGGGCATGCGCAGACGCCTCGACCTCGCCGCCGGCCTCGTCACGCACCCACCGGTGCTGTTCCTGGACGAGCCGACCACGGGGCTCGACCCGACGAGCCGAATGCGCATGTGGGGCATCATCCGCGCCCTCGTGGCGGACGGGGTCACGCTTCTTCTCACGACTCAGTACCTCGACGAGGCTGACGAGCTCGCCGACCGGATCGTGGTCGTCGACCACGGCAGGGTCATCGCCAGCGGCACTCCCCCCGAGTTGAAGATGAAGGTCGGAGGTGGGCGCCTCGAGGTGACGCTGAACGTCGCCGACGCGGCTGCGGTTGGAGCCCTCGCACCTCTTGTCGCCGGTGAGATCCATGTCAGTCACGACGGCCGGCGGCTGCGGGCACCGGTCCGCAGCGGCGACGGGCTCGCCACGACCATCGTGCGCGCTCTCGACGAAGCCGGGATAACCGTCGACGACGTGGCCCTCTACCAGCCCTCCCTCGACGACGTGTTCTTCGCCCTCACCGGGCATCCGGCGGCGGAGGCGACCGAGGACGAGAACGTCGACGACAGGCCGTCGGAGTCCGACGGGCCGTCCGGGTCCGACAGGCCGTCCAGGTCCGACAGGCCGTCCAGGTCCGACAGGCCCTCGGAGCCCGACAAGGAGGCGGCCTTCAGATGACCGCCACATCGATCCGCCTCGCCCCAGCTGCATCCTGGACCGACCGGATGCTCCGCCAGGTCAGCAACGTCGCCGTCCTCACGGGGCGCAACCTGGTCCATATCTCGCGCGAACCGCTGCAACTCTCTGACGTCACGATCCAACCCGTGCTCTTCACCGCCTTGTTCGTCTACGTCTTCGGCGCCGGGATGGTCCTGCCCGGCGGAGGCACCTACGCCAGCTTCGCCATCGCCGGCATGCTCGCCCTCAACCTGACGACCTCGGCGATGGGCACGGCGGTCGGGCTCAGCAACGACCTCAACGGCGGCATAATCGACCGCTTCCGCTCGCTGCCGATGTGGCGGCCGGCTGTGCTCGTGGGACGGTCGATGACGGACCTGTTGACCTCGATGATGTGCACCTTCTTCGTCCTTGTCACCGGCCTGCTCGTCGGCTGGCGCCCCGAGGGCAGCGCGGCGTCGACCGTCGGCGCCATCGCCATCTTCCTCCTCTTCAGCTATGCGGTCTCGTGGGGCTGCGCCTGCCTCGGCATCGTGAGCAAGGGGCCCGAGTCGGCCCAGGGAGTCGGGCTCGTCATCCTCTTCCCTCTGGCGGTCGTCTCGAACGCCCTCGTCCCGACCGCCCGCATGCCGGCGGCGCTGCGCTTCGTCGCCGACTGGAACCCGGTCAGCGCCGTGACGGCCGCCGCCCGGCAGCTGTTCCACAATCCCAACCCTTCCGCGGCCATGCACGTCTGGCCGATGCAGCACCCGATCGTCACGACGCTCTTGTGGTCGATCGGGATGCTGGTCGTGTTCGCGCCCCTGGCAGCCCACCTGTTCGCCCGCCGGACCCGCGGCTGAGCAGGCGGAGAAACAGCTCGTAGAGCATTCGGGCCGTCGCGCCCCAGATCACGTCCGCGCCCAGGTCGAAAAAGTGCATCACCCAAGCCGGGCCGTCACCTCGGTCCCATCGCTCCTGCCAGTAGCGGCCGGGAGCGACGAGCTCCCGGAGCGGAACGACAAAGACGCCATCGACCTCGTCGGGGTTCGCCTCGAGTGCCGGGCTGCTCCTCGCCGCGGCGACGAAGGGGAGGATGGGAACCTCGCGCCGGGAAGCGAGCACCATCGGCAGCTCGCCGAGCACGTCGACGGTCCCGGCGGGGAGGGCCACTTCTTCTTCGGCCTCGCGCAGGGCCGCGGCGAGCGGTGATTCCCCCCGCTCGATGCGCCCGCCCGGAAAGGCGATCTCTCCCGGGTTCGCACGCAGATGCGCCGCCCTCCGGATCAACAGGACAGACGCCGGCCCATCGCCGGGCACGTCACGCTCGCCCTCGTCACCCTCGTCAAAAGCCCCGAGCACGACGAGCACCGCCGCTCCGGGCGCGCCAGTCGCCTCTCCGGCATCGGGGGCGGCTGGCCCGGTGGCAAAAACAGCCCGCACCTCGGCCATGGTCAGCCCGGCGGCCGGACCCGCCATGGCGGAACCGTCTCCCAGAGCTTCGACCCGCCGGGCCCAGGGCGGCCGGGGAACTGCTTGTCGGGCCACTCGCGCAGTGTAAGTCAGCCGGGGCTGGGCCCTTTCCCGGCCAGGCTCCAGGCATAGGGGCCCCGACGCGGTGGCAGCCGGGCCCAATGACCCGGCTGCCACGTCGCTTCTCGAAGCCGCAAAGTGGAGCTACATCATCCCCATGCCGCCGCCGGCGGCCGCCGCCACTGCAGCTGCGTTGCTCTCGGGCTTCTCCGGCTTGTCGGCGATCAGCGCTTCGGTGGTGAGCAGGAGGGCGGCGATGGACGCCGCGTTCTGCAACGCCGAGCGGGTCACCTTCGCAGGGTCGATGATGCCGGCCTTGACGAGGTCCTCGATCGCTCCGGTGAGAGCGTTGAGACCGGTCGTGCCCTTTGCGTTCTCTACTTCCCGCACCATCACGGCGCCCTCGAAACCGGCATTGATGGCGATCCACTTGAGCGGCTCGGCGAGCGCGCGCCCGACGATCGCCGCGCCTGTGGCCTCGTCGCCGGTCAGGCTCGAGACAACCTTGTTCACGGCCGCACGGCTACGGACGAGGGCCGTGCCGCCACCGGCGACGATGCCCTCCTCGATCGCCGCCCGGGTCGCGGAGAGGGCGTCCTCGATGCGGTGCTTCTTCTCCTTGAGCTCGACCTCGGTCGCCGCCCCAACCTTGACGACGGCCACGCCGCCGGCGAGCTTGGCGAGACGCTCCTGGAGCTTCTCGCGGTCCCAGTCCGAGTCGGTCTCCTCGATCTCCCGCTTGATCTGGGAGATCCGGCCCTTCACCTCGTCCTCGGCGCCTGCGCCGTCGACAATCGTCGTGTCGTCCTTGGTGACGACGACGCGCCGTGCCCGGCCCAGCAGATCGAGCGAGGTGTTCTCGAGCTTCAGCCCGACCTCCTCGGAGATGAGCTGGCCGCCGGTGAGCACCGCGATGTCACCGAGCATGGCCTTGCGCCGCTCGCCGAAGCCGGGCGCCTTGACGGCGATGGACTGGAACAGGCCGCGGATCTTGTTCACGACAAGTGTGGCGAGGGCCTCGCCCTCCACGTCCTCGGCGACGATCAGCAGCGGCTTGCCCGTTTGCATGACCTTCTCGAGCACGGGGACCAGGTCGTGGACCGAGGAGATCTTGCCGTTCACGATGAGCAGGTAGGCATCCTCGAGGACGCCCTCCTGACGCTCGGGATCGGTCACGAAGTACGGCGACAAGAAACCCTTGTCGAACTGCATGCCCTCGGTGAACTCGAGCTCGAGCCCGAAGGTGTTGGACTCCTCGACCGTGACGGTCCCGTCCTTGCCGACCTTGTCGATCGCCTCGGCGAGCACCTCGCCGATGGAGGCGTCCGCCGCCGAGATGGCGGCGACCTGGGCGATCTCCTGGCGACCCTCGACCTCTCGCGCCTGGCTCTCGATCGACTGCACGGCCGCGGCCACGGCCTTTTCGATGCCACGCTTCAGCGACATCGGGTTGGCTCCCGCAGCCACGTTGCGAAGTCCCTCGCGGACCAGTGCCTGGGCGAGCACGGTGGCGGTGGTCGTCCCGTCGCCAGCCACGTCGTTGGTCTTGGTCGCGACTTCCTTCACGAGCTGGGCGCCCATGTTCTCGAAGTGGTCCTCGAGCTCTATGTCGCGTGCGATCGTGACACCGTCGTTGGTGATGGTGGGCGCGCCGTACTTCTTGTCAAGCACGACGTTGCGGCCCTTAGGGCCGAGCGTCACCTTGACCGTGTCGGCAAGCTTATTGACGCCGGTCTCGAGCCGGCGGCGGGCATTCTCGTCGAAGACGAGCATCTTGGACATCAGGCACTGACCTTGGCCAGCACGTCGCGGCTGGAGAGGATGAGCAGCTCCTCACCGTCGATGGTGATCTCCGTCCCTCCATACTTCGAGTAGACGACCTTGTCGCCGACGGCCACGTCCAGAGGGACGAGGTCACCGGTGTTCTCGGTACGCCGACCCGGGCCTACCGCAAGAACTTCACCCTGTTGAGGCTTCTCCTTCGCCGTGTCTGGGATGACAAGGCCGGATGCGGTCGTCTCTTCCGACTCGCTCGGTCGAACGACGATGCGGTCGTCCAGGGGCTGCAACTTCATTTCAGGGGCCTCCTGTCTGGCTCCGTTAGCACTCTCGACTTACGAGTGCCAACGATACCGTCAGCGAGCGCCGCTGGCAACCGCGCCCCGAGAGTGCTACTTCGAACTGCGCAGCTGCAGGTCAGGCACCGCCCCTGCGTCCAGCGGGGTGGGCCCGGAGCGCTCGAGCTGGAAGTAGCCTGCGGCGGCGATCATGGCGGCGTTGTCGGTGCACATGGCGCGGCTCGGGAGGTACGACGCCAGGCCCCGGGCCGCGAAGGACTCGGAAAAACGTGCCCGCAGCAGCGTGTTGGCCGCCACTCCCCCGGCCAGGCAGGCGCTCCGAGCGCCGATCGCCTCGGCGGCCGCAAGGGACTTCGCCACGAGCACGTCGACCACCACCTCCTGGAACGAGGCCGCCACATCGGCGTTGGTGACCTCGGGATGCGCCCGGACGTAGCTGACGACGGCCGTCTTCAGCCCCGAGAACGAGAAGTCGAAGGCTCCCGCGGTCGAGGCCCTGGGGAAACGGATCGAGCCGGCATCGCCCGAGCCGGCAAGCCGGTCGATCTCCGGGCCGCCCGGGTACCCGAGCCCGAGATAGCGGGCGACCTTGTCGAACGCCTCCCCCGCGGCGTCGTCGACGGTGGCCCCGAGCACCTCGTAGCTGCCCGGTTCCTCCAGGACGACGAGCAGGCTGTGGCCACCGGAGACGAGCAGGACCACAGCAGGCAGCTCGAGCTCGGGCGCCTCCAGCATGGCGGCGTACAAGTGGCCCTCCAGGTGGTTCACCCCGACGAAGGGCACATCCCAGGCGAGGGCGAGCGCCTTGGCCGTGCTGACGCCGACGAGCAGGGCCCCGATGAGGCCCGGGCCTATCGTCGCCGCCACGGCGTCGATGCCGACCGGGCCGTCCGCCAGGTCCAAGCTGCACCCCCGACGATCGAGGCCCGCCCCTTGAAGGGCGTCGGTCACCACGGGTAGCACCAGCTCGACGTGCGCCCGCCCGGCCAGCTCGGGGACCACGCCCCCGTAGCGGGCGTGCAGGTCGACCTGGCTCGAGACGACCGAGCTGACGACGCTGCGCCCCCAGTCGACCACTGCCGCCGCCGTCTCGTCGCAGGAGGTCTCGATGCCGAGGACGCGGCCGCGCCAGGTCACCGCGCGGGCGGAGCCTGGCCCGGGCCGGTGCCCCGTCCCGGACGCCCGAGCGGCCGGAGGCGGGCCTCGATCGCGTCCAGCCGCAGGCGGTAGGTCTCGGTGTCGATGTCGTGGGCCCACATGACGAGCGCGTCCTCGTTCACCTCGGCGTAGTAGTTCTTACGTATGCCTGCAGGCACGAAACCGAACTCGTGATAGAGGGCCTGGGCCCCCGCGTTCGACACCCGCACCTCCAACGTCAGGTGCTGGGCGGAACGCTGCCGGGCCTCGCGGGCGAGCTGGAGCAAGAGCCGGCGCCCGATGCCGTGGCGCTGCCACTCCGGGGCGACGCCGATGTTGGTCACGTGCGCCTCGCCGACGACGACCATCATGCCGCCATAGCCGACGAGCTCGGACCCGACGAAGGCCACGTAGTAGGCACGCGTGGCGGGCTGGGCGATCTCGCTCATGTAGAGACCGATCGACCACGGGCTCGGGAAGATGCGACGCTCGATCGCGATCACGTTCTTCAGGTCGCGCCGGCGCATGGGCACGATCTCGAGCACCGTCTCCGCGGCGGCGCCAAGGCCCAGGTCCTGGGCGGCGTTGCGAGCGCGCCCCGAGTGCAGGCGGAACATGGAACGCACGCTCGTCATGGACTCACCGCCTCACGGCCCTGGCGCGAGCTCCAGTTGATGCGCGCGTCGGCCTCCCGCCCGTAGACGGGCCGAACGGCGGCAGGGTCGCAGTGACTCCCCTTGCTCATGGCCGCCATCGCCAGCACGACAAGCGAGGCTACCGGCGGGGCAGCGAACTCGGGGCCGGCGAGCCGCGGAGGGGGTGAGACCGCCCCGGTGAGCTGCAAACGATGACGTAGTGCCCCGTCACCGACGAGGAGCACCGGTTCGGTCAGCAGGGCGAGCTCAGCGGCGAGCTCGCCCGGGCTGCCAACGCGAAACTCAGCAGGGGGGCTCTCCGGCATCAGCCACGCCACCTCACCGCGGCGCATGTCGACAACGGGCACGACCGAGCCGAAGGTGGGGCATGCCGCCGACAGGATTTCCAGGCTCGTGGCGGTGACGACAGGGAGACCGAGGCCCCCGGCGAGGGCTTTCGCCGCCGCGACGCCAACCCGCAGCCCGGTGAACAGCCCTGGGCCGATGTCGACCGCGATCGCGTCGAGCTCAGCCGGAGCGGTTCGCCCGATGCGGCAGACATCGGCGATCGCGGGATGCAGCGTCTCGGCCTGACGTCGGCCAGGACGAACCGTGACGGTCGCGAGCGGGCCCGTCTCGTCCCCGAGGGCCACTCCGACCTCGATCGTCGCCGTTTCGATGGCGAGGATCCTCACCCCTGGCCCGCCGTCCCGCCGCCCGCGGCCGCGCCGCCTCCGGCCACGTCGCTCGCGGCCGCGCCGCGCTCCGTCCCGCCGCCCGCGGCCGCGCCGTCTCCGGCCACGCTGCTCGCGGCCGCGCCGCCCGCCGTCGCGCCGAACGCCTCGGCGAGCTCGACCTCCCGTGAGCTCCAGGCCTCGCCGCGGAACTCGATCTCGACTGTTCGCTCCCCCTCCGCCAGGCCCCAGCCGAGACGTACGACGAGGGCGTCGGCACCATAGAGCGGCTCGGCCGCCTCTCCCCACTCGACTATCACGACGCCCCCCTCTTCAAGCTCCTCGTCGAGGGCCAGCTCGACCACTTCTTGGAGGTGCTCGAGGCGCCAGAGGTCGACGTGGGTCAGAGGCGGCGCCGTCTTGTACCTGTGGGCGAGGGTGAAGGTGGGGCTCGTCACGGCCTCCTGCGCCCCGAGCGCCCTCACCAGGCCCTGGACGAGCGTGGTCTTCCCCGCGCCGAGCGAGCCGACCAGTAGCACCACGTCGCCCGCGCGCAGCACGCCCGCGATGCCGGCACCGATCGCCCGGGTCTGGGCCGGGCTCGCGCTCCAGGTCGTCCTCACACGAGATACTTCTTCGCCCGCACGAGGTCGGCCCGCATCTCGGCGATCACGACCGGGCCGGCTCTGAGCGCGTAGGCGGGGTGGAACGTCGGGACCACGACGGTGCCGCGATAGCTGTAGGAGCGGCCTCGCAGGGAGGTCACGCCCTCGGTCACGTCCAGCAGGGTGCGGCTGGCGAAATTGCCGAGGGAGACGATCACCTTCGGCGCCACGAGCTCGATCTGGGACTCTAGGAAATGCCGGCAAGCGGCCACCTCGAGCGGCAACGGGTCACGGTTGCCTGGAGGCCGGCACTTGACGACGTTGGCTATGTAGCAGCCGCTCCTGTCGATGCCGAGCTCCTCGGCGAGCAGCTTGTCGAGCAGTTGGCCCGAGCGCCCGACGAAAGGCTCGCCGGCGAGGTCCTCGTCCCTGCCCGGTGCCTCGCCCACCAGCATGAGATCGGCGGCGGGGTTACCCGCTGAGAACACCACCTTGGTCCGACTGGACGCGAGGGGGCAGGCGACGCAGCTGAGCGCCAGCGCCTCCAGGTCGGCGAGGGTCGTCACTAGGCGATGATCGTAGCTAGCCGATCGGGCGCCATTGGCCAGAGCCGACGCGAGCGGCGGCCGCGGCACTAGGTTGCACCCGGGCCGGCGGGGCTCGGAGGGAGGTCCGGTGCGGGCACTGGTGTTCCAACACAACCTCGCGAAAGAGGCGGCGGCGGTGATCGGCGGCCGGTTCGACAAGCGGGCCTTTGTTTCCAGCTATGCGCCCGTGAGCCTCATGGAGGTGCCCGAGCCCGTCCCGCCCGGCACCGGCTGGGTCAAGTGCGAGACCGTCATGAGCGGCATCTGCGGCTCGGACGCCAAGCAGATCCTCATGAACGGCCGCCGGGACAACCCGCTCACCGCCCTCGTCTCGTTCCCCCATGTCCTCGGCCACGAGGCGGTGGCGCACAGGCTCGACACGGGCCACCGGGTCGTGCTCAACCCCTGGCTGTCGTGCACGCCACGGGGAATCGAGCCACCCTGCGAAGCCTGCGCCGCAGGCCGCTACCCCTGGTGCCGGAACTTCCGGGGCGGGGAGCTTCCCGTCGCCATTCACCTCGGCAACTGCGCCGGATCGCCCGGCGTGCACGCGGAGCGTTTCTGCGCCCATGAGAGCCAGCTGTTCGAGGTGCCTGAAGGCCTCAGCGACGAGGCGGCCGTGCTCTCCGACCCGGTCAGCGTCTCGCTGCGCTCGATCCTTCTCTGCCCGCCGGACACCTCGGCGCCGGCGCTCGTCTACGGCTCGGGCACGCTCGCCATGGCGGCGATCGGGCTGCTTCGCCACCTGCACCCCCAACTGGAGATCTGGGCGGCGGCCCGGCCCGGTGTGCGCGCCTCGCTCGCCGGCAAGCTCGGTGCCGACGCCGTGCTGAGCTCGGTGCCCGACGAGCTCGTGCACGAGGTGTGCGCCCGGACGGGCAAGCCGGCGCTGAGGCCCTGGAGCGGCAAGGAGTGGCTGCAGGACGGGCCGAGCGTCGTCTACGACACGATCGGCAGCACCGAGACCGTCGAGACGTCCCTGCGCCTCCTAGGCACCGGAGGCACGCTCGTGGTGAGCGGCGTCGAGCCGCCGGGGCGCTTCGAGTGGACGCCCATGTACTTCAAGGAGCTCCGTGTCGTCGGCTCGAACGGCTTCGGCGTCGAGGAGGTCGCCGGCGTCTCCAAGCACGCCTTCGAGCACTACTTCGACTTCGCCCAGGCCGGCTTGGACCTGACGCCGGTCGTGACGCACCGCTATCCCTTGGCTCGTTGGCGCGAGGCGGTGCTCGCCCTTTCCGACGCCCGGCGCACCGGGGCTGTCAAGGTCCTCTTGGAGCCCTGAGGCCGCGCGGCGACCACACGGGCCGAGAGAGCCTCGAGGAGCTCGCCGATCTCTTCGCGCCGCTCGTACATGAGCATGTGGCCGGCGCCCACGTACTCGCTCAAGCTGGCGTGCTCGAAGCCCGCGGCCAGCCTGCGGGCATACAGCGGCGGCGTGAGGTGATCGCTCGCGCCGACGGCGACTGCAACCGGAACGCCGAGGTCACCGAAGCCCGCGCCCTCTTGGAAACCGAGCACCTCGCCGACAAGCTTCCCGAACACTTGCGGCTCCATCGCCCGCAGCATCCGCATCGTCGCCGCGATCTCGGCGGGGCGCGGCTCGCGCCCGAAACCAAGACGCGAGGCGAGATAGCCGGCGTCCGCGGTCGCCAGGCTCGCCCCGGGGCGCCAGTGGCCCACCCCGGTACCGGCCACGAGGCTGACAGCGCTCGCCAGCCGGCTCCAGCTCGACACCCCCGGGCCGAGCCCGCCGCTCGTCGCGATCAGGGCCATCGCCCCGATCCTGGTGCCGATCAGCTCGGGACGGCTCCGAGCCAGGCGCAGGCACACCATGCCCCCCATCGAATGACCGGCGATCACGGCCTGCTCGAGATCAAGCGCCAGCAGCACCTCGGCGACGTCTGCGGCCATCGCCGAGATGGTCACGTCGTCGTCCCCTGCGCTCGAGCGACCGTGGCCTCTCAGGTCCAGGGCGATGACGCGGTGGTCAGAAGAAAGGTCGCGCAGCTGGTAGCTCCACACCTCGGCGCAGAGGTTCGCTCCGTGCAGCAGGAGCAAGGGCGGACCTGCGCCTTTCTCGATCAGGTGGGCCTGGCCCCCGTCGCCCATGGCGAGCACGCGGTGCGAAATCCCATCGGGCACGGCGAGCTCCGGGTCCTCGGGCGGGGCCAGGCGCCGCAGCCGTCTCGTGTACTCGTGCGACAGGGCGAACGCGGCCCCGGCCGCGCTGAAGGCCCCGGCGGCGACGTAGGCCGCGGCACGCTTGGCGCTCGGTGCCATCAGGCCTGCCCGGTCTGGCCACGGACGTGCCTGCGGGGAAGGCGCGGCCCGATGCGGCAGAGGACCTCGTAGGAGATTGTGCCGAGGCGGTCGGCCCACTCTCGGGCGGTGACGGTCTCGTTCCCCTGGGAACCGATCAGCACGACCTCGTCGCCCCGCCTCACCCCCGAGTCCGGGCCGCAGTCGACGAGCAGCTGGTCCATCGTCACCACCCCTGCCACCGGTCGCCTGCGGCCTCCGATGAGAAGCTCGCCCCCGGCTTGGAACAGCCCCCGCGGCACCCCGTCGGCATAGCCGACCGGCACCGTGGCGATGTCCGCCCTCTCGGCCAGCTTGTAGGCCAGCCCGTAGCTCGTCCGCTCGCCTGCGTCCAGCTCGCGCACGTGGCTGACCTGGGTCTTCCAGGCCAGCGCGGGTCGGAGCGGCCCGGCCCCGGCCGCCTCGACGAGCTCCGGGGCGACGGCGGCCGAGGGCAGGTAGCCATAGAGAGAGATCCCGCAGCGCACCATGTCGTAGCGCGAGCTCGGGTGCGCGATCGCCCCGGCGGAGTTCGCGGCATGCAGCCGGGCCGGTGCCGGCAGGCCGGCTGCGCGAAGGTTCTTGCGGACCAGCTCGAAACGTGCCAGCTGCTCGCCGGTGAAGGGGTCCTCCGGCTCGTCGGCGACAGCCAGATGGGTCCAGAGCCCGCCGTAGGAGAGCTCCGGCGCCCTCACGATCTCCTCGACGATCGCACGCGCCTCGTCGGGGTCGGCGCCGACCCGGTGCATGCCCGTGTCCAACTTCACCTCGACCTCGACCTGGCGAGAGGCCGCGGCCGCCGCCCGGCGGAGCGCCGCGACGCCGGCGGTGGTGTAGACGGTCGGGACGAGATCACGGGCGACCACCTCTCCCATGGCCTCGCCGGCGGGCTCGGAAAGGACCAGGACCGGCACCTCGAAGCCTGCTTCGCGCAGCACCACGCCCTCTTCGACGAGCGCCACGGCGAGCGAGCTCGCTCCGCCTGCGAGCGCGGCGGCAGCGACAGGGACCGCCCCGTGACCGTAGGCGTCGGCCTTCACGACAGCGCAAAGGGCCGCCGGGGAGGCGACCGCCCTCAGCACGCGGGCATTGGAGGAGACGGCCTCGAGGTCGACCTCAGCCCACGCCCGCCGGTGCCAGGACTCAATCACGGGCGCGAGACAGGACCTTCGCCACGAGCACGGGCAGGTCCCCGGCCACCAGGCCCTCCGCCAAGCCCAAGCCGGCTGCGCGCCCGTGCACGTGCGCGGCCAGGGCGGCGGCCCGCAAGGGATCGAGGCCTCTTGCCAAAAAGGCGCCCACGACCCCGGAGAGCACGTCGCCCGTCCCGGCCGTGGCAAGACGGGACGAGCCGGCGGTGATGAGGAAGGCCTCGCCGTCAGGTGCGGCCACGACCGTCGTCGATCCCTTCAACAGGACGATCGCGCCAAGGCGGGAGGCGAGCGAGCGCGCCGCGGCGATGCGGTCCGGGCCGGGGGGGCTGTCCGCGCCGGCAGCGGCGGCGGCCAGCCGCGCGAACTCGCCGTCGTGGGGCGTGAGCACCGCGGGGATCTTCCGTCCCGCCAGCACCTCGCGTGCCTGGTCCACAGGGCCGAGCGCGCCCAGCCCGTCCGCGTCGACGATCACCGGGACCTCGGCTCTTGCGACGAGGCTGCGCACGGACGCGACCACTCCAGGGTTCGAGCCGAGCCCGGGGCCTATGACCATTGCCTGGCATCGGGCCAGCTCTTCGAGCACCACCTCGGCGAAGTCTGCCGCCGGCACCGCCCGTGCCACGGCCTCCGACGCCGGCAGGGAGTCCGGTGCCGCGCCCGGCACGCACCAGCGGACCATGCCGGCACCCGCGCGCTGAGCGGCGCTCGAGGAGAACCGGGCCGCCCCCAACATGCCGGAGGAACCGGCGACCACGGCGCAGGCCGAGCGCCACTTGTTGGTCTCGGGCGGCCGTACCGGTAGCCAGCTCGCGATGTCAGCGTCCTCGACGAGCCACAACTTGCCGGGCGCCACGGCGATCCCGATCGGGGCCAGCTCGACGCGTCCGGAGAGCTCGCGGCCTTGGCCGATGAGCAGCCCGGGCTTCAGTGCCGCCATCGTGACAGTCGCGGTGGCCCGAACAGCGCCCTCACAGGCAGAACCCGTGTCGCAGTCGAGGCCGGAGGGGATGTCGACCGCGATTACGGGCACTCCCTCCGGCACCTTTGGGGCCCGGTACTCGCCCCGGAAGCCGGTGCCATAGGCGGCGTCGATGACGAGGTCGCAGCTAGGCAGCGTGGCGGGCAAGGCGCCGGGATCGAGCTCGGTGACGCGGACGCCGCGCCGGCGCAACAGGGCCGAGGCGACGCGCCCGTCGTCCCCGTTGTGGCCACGGCCGGCGACGACGACGACTCTCTTGCCGTAGCCGGTGCCGAGCCGCCTGAGCGCGGCCGTGGCCACCGCCGTGCCGGCCCGGGCGACCAGGGTGTCGAGACCGACCTCGGCGATAGCCGCTGCGTCCGCCGCCCTCAGCTCGTCACGGGTATGGACCGGTTGCATGCCGATCGCCTCAGTCGGCCACGACGACCGCTGCCGCGACCGAGTCCGTGTGCGTGAGCGAGACGTGCCAGTTGCGGACACCGAGCGCTTCGGCGCGACGGGCCGCAAGCCCGGAGACCTCGAGACGCGGCGCGCCCGACTGGCCTCCGACGACCTCGACCTCGGCGAAGCGCAGCCCGCCAAGCCCGGTTCCGAGCGCTTTCATCGTGGCCTCCTTGGCCGCAAAGCGGGCGGCGAGCCCGGGCACCGGGTCGAGGCGGGCGGAGACGAAGGAACGTTCCGCGTCGGTGAAGATGCGCTGTGCCACTTTGGGCCGGCGAGCGAGGAGCCTGCGGAAGCGCTCGACGTCGACGGCGTCGATGCCCATCCCGATCACCAGCCGGCCCCGTTCCTCGGGCGCATGGCTCGCGGGCAAAGGAGAGCGTTCACTCGACTGTGACGACCTTGGCGAGATTGCGCGGCCGGTCGACGTCGTTGCCCCGCGCCCGCGCCACCCCGTAGGCGAGCGCCTGCAGGGGCACGATCGCCACGACGGGCGACAACAGCTCGGGCACGGCGGGGATCTCGAGCACATGATCGGCGACCGCCTCGGTGGCCTCGTCTCCCTCGGTGCACACCACGACGACCGTCGCCCCGCGGGCCTTGACCTCGGCGATGTTGGCCATCACCTTCTCCCACAGGTGGCCCCGGTTGGCGATGGCGACAACCACGGCGCTCTCGTCGATCAGCGCGATCGGACCGTGCTTCAGCTCCCCGGCCGGGTACGCCTCAGCCCGGACATAGGCGAGCTCCTTAAGCTTGAGCGCGCCTTCGAGGGCGACGGCATAGCCGACACCTCGACCGAGGAAGTAGACGTCTTTCACCTCGGCGAGGCGTTGCGCCACGGACAGGTAGCTGTCCATCTGCGCCATGGCCCTGGTCACGAGCCCCGGCAGGACGAGCAGGCCGCTCGCGAGCTCTCGCCCCTCGTCCTCCTCGAGCGTGCCGCGCTGGACCGCGAGGTGGAGCGCGAACAACTGGAGCATCGCGATCTGGGCGGCGTGGCACTTGGTGGACGCCACGCCGATCTCCGGGCCGGCCCTGGTGTAGAGGGCGCCGTCCGCCTCGCGGGCGAGCAACGAGTCGACGACGTTGGTGAGGGCGATCGTCCTCGCCCCGCGGCGCTGCGCCTCGCGCAGCGCATGGAAGGTGTCCACGGTCTCACCCGACTGGCTGACGGCGACGACGAGGGTGTGCTCGCCCAAGACCGCGTCCCGGTAGCGGAACTCGCTCGCGATCTCGACCTCAGCCGGCATCCTGGCCCAGTGCTCGAGGGCGATCCGCCCACTGAGGCAGGCGTAGTAGGCCGAGCCGCAGCCGACGAACACCACCCGCTCGATGGCGCCCAGCTCGGCCGTGGTGAGACTGAGCTCCTCGAGCTCGCTCGTGCCGTCGGCTTGTAACCGGCCCATGAGAGTGTCGCGCAGTGCCCGTGGCTGCTCGTGGATCTCTTTCGACATGAAGTCGTCGTAGCCGTCGCGCTGCGCGGCGACGAGGTCCCAGCTGACCTCGAGCGGCTCCAGCTCGTGGGGCCGGCCGTCGAGGCCGACGACGGTGATCGAATCGGGTCGCACCTCGGCGATCTCGTCGTCGGCGAGCTGGAAGAGGGTACGGGTCGTCCCGAGCAGGGCGGCGATGTCCGAGGCGACAAGGCCGGTCCCCTCGGCGCGCCCCAAGATGAGCGGCGAGGTGCGCCTCGCCGCCGCGATCACCTCTCGCTCCTGGGTGCACACGGCCGCGAGGGCGAAGTCCCCGCGGAGCTCGCCCACGACTCGCCGGAGGGCCTCGGCGAGGCCGGCTCCGGTGGCGAGCTCGCGCTCGAGCAGGTGGGCGACGACCTCCGAATCGGTCTCGGAGGACCGCTTGTGGCCCTCGGCACCGAGTTTCTCCCACAGCTCCTGGTAGTTCTCGATGATGCCGTTGTGCGCGATCGCCACCCTGTCTGTGCAGTCGCAGTGCGGATGGGCGTTGTGCTCGACCGCGGCCCCATGCGTCGCCCAGCGCGTATGGCCGATGCCGGCAGTCATACCCTTCGGCGCTTGGCTCGCGGCCGCCCGCAACGTCTCCAGGGAACGGCCCCGCAAGGCGTCGCGCCTTCGCCACAAGGTGTCGCCGTCGCCTACGAGGACGACACCTGCTGAGTCATAGCCTCGGTACTCGAGGAGGGCCAGCGCCTCCAGCAGCACCTGCAGGGGGTCGCTCGCACCGGTCACCCCGATGATTCCGCACATACCCGAAGGCTACGACCTGTCGGCACCCGTCGTGGTGCCTAGCTCGCGTTGGACGACGGCCACGAGGCGGTCGACCACCTCGAGGGCCAGCTCGTGCGTCGGAGCCTCGGCCATGACCCGCACCAGCGCCTCGGTCCCGGACGCCCGCAAAAGCACCCGGCCGTTGTCGCCGAGCTCGGAGGAGACGAGCGCCACCTCGTCCCAGATCGCGCCGGCCCCCGCAAGGTGTGCCGGGTCGGCGACACGCACGTTGCGCAGAACCTGGGGCAGACGCGTCATCGCCCCGGCCGCCAGCTCCGCCAGGGGGCGACCCTTGCGGGCGACGAGCTCGAGCAAGAGCAGTGCCGTGAGGATCCCGTCACCGGTCAGGCCGTGGCGGCGGAACACGAGATGGCCGGACTGCTCGCCGCCGAGCTGCAGGCCGTTCGCCTCGATGGCGTCGCTCACGAAGCGGTCCCCGACGGGGGTCTCCACGACCGCGATCTTCCGGGCCGCGAGCGCCTGGCGCAGGCCCAGGTTGCTCATCACCGTCACCACTATCGAGCCACCGGTGAGCAGGCCCCGCTCCAGGAGGTCGAAGGCGAACATGGCCATCAGCTGGTCCCCGTCTACGAGCTCGCCGGCGTGGTCGACGGCGAGCACGCGGTCGGCATCGCCGTCGAGCGCGACACCGAGAGCCGCGCCTGAGGCCACGACGGCCTCCTGGAGCGGCTGCAGGTGGGTCGAGCCGCACCCGGCGTTGATGTTCACGCCGTTCGGCTCTGCGAAAAGGACCCTGTGGCGTATCCCGAGACGCTCCAGCACCGCCGGCGCAACGATGCTGGCGGCGCCGTTTGCGCAGTCGATCACGACCTCGAAGCCGAAGTGACTGCCGCCGTCGACGGCGCTGGCGAGGTGCTCGGCATAGGCATCGATGGCGTCCGGGTCCACCCGTACCGAGCCGAGCTCGGACCCGGTGAGAGCTGGGCCGCCCGCTCTCCCGGCGCGCCCGTCGGAACCAGCACCGGTCACCCCACCGGTGGCGTCGAGCCCCGAGAGCCGGTCGAGCTCGGTTTGGATGGAGACCTCCAGCTCGGTGGCGAGCTTGGTGCCACCGGCACCGAGAAGCTTGATGCCGTTGTCTTCGAAGCGGTTGTGCGAAGCGGAGACCATCGCCGCCGGGACACCGCGGTCGGCCGCCAGCCAGGCAAGACCGGGCGTCGGGATCACTCCGGCGTCGACGACGTCGACTCCCTCGGCCGTAAGGCCGGCTGCGAGGGCGGCTTGGATCATCATCCCGGACCGTCGGGTGTCGCGCCCGAGGAGGAAGGGCGAGCCCGGCACGATCCGGGCTGCGGCCCGCCCCAGTGCCAGGGCGAGCTCAGGTGTCAGATCGACACCGGCGACACCTCGGATTCCGTCGGTGCCGAACCGGGGCGCCATCGGTGATCAGCGCTTCGAGTACTGCGGGGCCTTACGGGCTTTCTTCAAGCCGTACTTCTTGCTCTCCTTCTCTCGCGCGTCACGGGTGAGCATGCCCGCCTTCTTGAGGTTGCCGCGGAGCTCGCCCTCGATCTCGATGAGGCCCCGGGCGATGCCCAGGCGCAGCGCCCCTGCCTGACCTGCGATCCCGCCGCCGTCGATCGTCGCGTCCACGTCGTAGCGGTCGGCGACACCCGCCATGCGCAGCGGTTCTGTCGCAAGTGTGCGGTGGGTCTCGGAGGGGAAGTAGTCCGCGAAGGGTCTCGAGTTGATCGTGATGGCGCCTTCACCGGTGCGCAGGCGCACACGGGCGACGGCACGCTTGCGGCGGCCGGTCGACTGGACGAGTGGCTTTGCCATAAAGAGCGGTCCTTCGGGGGCTAGGAAGCCCGCCGGGCGGCGGGCAGATCGAGCGGGATGGGCGTCTGGGCGGCGTGGGGATGGTCCGGCCCGGCGTAGACCTTCAGCTTGCCGAGCATCTTGTGACCGAGCGCGCCCTTGGGGAGCATGCCTTTGATGGCGCGCCGGACGACCTCTTCCGGCTTCGTCTCGAGCTCCTCGGCGTAGCTGGTCGACCGCAGGCCGCCGGGATAGCCGCTGTGACGGTGCGAGAACGCCCGGTCGCTCTTGCCGGCGGTCATGACGACCTTGGCGGCGTTGACGACGATGACGTGATCGCCGGTGTCGATATGGGGAGCGAAGATCGGGCGGTGCTTGCCACGCAGCACGCTTGCGACCTCGGTCGCGAGCCGGCCGAGAACTAGGCCGTCGGCGTCGACAACGCGCCAGACGCGCTGGAGCTCGCTCGGCTTGGGGGAATACGTGCGCACATCCGTCCTTTGTTTGGTACCAACCCTGGTGCCCGCCCGAAGGGTACGCAACCCGTCAAAGGGCGCGAACCTCAGGCTCAGCGGGCAAGAGCCAGAAAACAACGATAGAAGACCCACGGCCTGTCGGCAAGCTGGCGCCCGCCGCCCCCGCCCTGACCCCTCACCCCGGCGCCGGCCAGTCACCACCTCCCGCGTCCCAGGTCCCGCCGGGCACCAGCTTTTCCGGATAGCGCACGCCCACGAGGCAGAGCCCCCGGGCCGGTGCCGGCTGGCCGCTTCGCGACCGGTCGCCACCTCGCAGGATCGCCATCAGGTCGCCGGCGCGCATGCGGCCTTGACCGACGGCGACGAGCGTCCCGACCACGGAGCGGACCATCTGGTGGCAGAACGCGTTCGCCTCGATCCGGAAGACCCACAGCCGCTCGTCGGCGGGCAACGGCACCCACGAGGTCGAAAGCACGCGCCGGACGATCGGCGCGGTCTCACCCCGGGGCTGGCGGCAAAAAGCTGAGAAGTCGTGCTCGCCCAGCAGGGCGTCGGCCCCGAGGCGCATGGCGGCAAGATCGAGCTCGCCGGGGACGTGCCACGACACGTGGCGGAGAAGGGGATCGGGCCACTCGGTGCGGAGCAGGTCGTAGCGGTAGCGCCTCGCCGTGGCCGAGTGGCGGGCGTCGAAGCCGTCGGGGGCGACCCGCGCCTCGATCACCGCGACGGCCCCTCCCAGCTGGTGGCTGAGCGACGGCCCGAGGCGCTCGAGGACCATCCCCGGCTCGAGCTCGCGTTCGGCCCAGTTCGCGACCGTCTCCTCGTCCAGATCAGCGTGCACGACCTGGCCCGAGGCGTGCACCCCGGCGTCGGTCCGCCCGGCGCAGGTGAGGCTCACCTCGTGGCCCACCATCGAGCTCAAGGTCGCCGCCAGGGCGCCCCCCACGGTGCGCTGCCCCGGCTGGGCGGCAAAGCCGTGAAAGGAGGTCCCGTCGTAGGCGACGAGCATCATTACGCGACGAAGCGGCCCGCACGGGGCCGCTTCACTCCCGGGCTCGAAAAGCCTCACACGAGCTCTACGCGCGCCATCGGGGCATTGTCGCCCTGACGTGGCCCGAGCTTGAGGATCCTGACGTAGCCACCGGGTCGGTCGGCATAGCGGGGGCCGATCTCGGAGAACAGCTTGTAGGCCATGTCCTTGTCCCGGATGAAGGCCACCACCTGGCGCTGGTTGTGAACACCGCCTTTGCGCGCCTTGGTGATCAACTTCTCGGTCACGGGCCGCATCGCCTTGGCCTTGGCCTCGGTCGTGATGATCCCGCGCGGGTCGGCCGCGATGAGCGACGCGACGAGGTTGCCCAGCATTGCCTTCTGGTGGGCGGCATCACCGCCGAGGCGGCGTCCCTTCTTCGGGGTGGCAGGCATTTAGACCCCCGCCTCGCGCAACGACAGGCCCCGCTCGTCGAGGCGCTCGAGCACCTCGTCGAGGGACTTCTGGCCGAAGTTCGTGATCGCCAGCAAGTCCTCGGGCGTGCGCTCGATGAGCTCGCCGACCGTGTTGATCTGGGCGCGCTTGAGGCAGTTGCGCGGGCGCTCGGGAAGGTCGAGGTCCTCGATGGGAAGATCGAGGTCCGGTGAGCCGGTGACGGTGACACCGACCTCGCCGAGCTCCAGGCCCCGGCCCTCGCCGGCAAGCTGGGCGACGATCGAGAGCAGGCCGCGCAGCGTCTGGCCGGCCGAGGCGAGCGCTTCGCGGGGCGAGATCGAGCCGTCGGTCTCGATGTCGAGCACGAGCCGGTCGAAGTCGGTGGAGACCTCGACCCGAGTGGGCTCTACGACATAGGCGACGCGTCGGACCGGCGAGAAGATCGCGTCGACGGGGATGACGCCGATGGTGGACGACTGCTTGCGTTCGGCCGGGGCGTACCCCTTGCCACGCTCCACGGTGACGTCGATGGCAAGACGCCCTTTGGCGTTCACGGTGGCGATGTGGGTCTCGGAGTTGAGGACCTCGACGTCTGAGGTCGTGCGCAGATCAGCTCCGGTCACGTCCGCCGGGCCGCGCACGTCGATGCGCATCGTGACCGCCGCGTCCGACTCGCTGCGCAGCACGAGATCCTTCAGGTTCAAGATGATGTCGCTCACGTCCTCTTTCACCCCGGGAAGAAACGTGAACTCATGCAGGGCGTCGTCGAAGCGCACCTGGGTGACCGCCGCCCCAGGGATCGACGACAAGAGAGTGCGGCGGAGCGAGGCGCCGAGGCTGTGCCCGAAGCCGGGGTCGAGCGGGCCGATGGCAAAACGCTGGTGGAACTGGTCCGGCTCGCCGATCGGCTCGACGGTGGGACGCTGGATGATGAGCATGTGGTTATCGGGCTCCTGTATGGATTGGCGCGCGGGCTACTTGGAGTACAGCTCGACGATGAGCTGCTCACGCACCTGGGTGTCGATTTGCTCCCTGAGCGGGAGCGAGAGGACGCGGACGGCGCTGCCGCCGTCTTCGACCTCGAGCCACGCGGGAGGCCGTCGGTCGATCGTGTCCAGATTGTGGCGGACGACGATGAACTCGCGAGCCTTGTCGCTCAGCTCGACGCGATCGTTCTGGCGCACCCGATAGCTCGGGATGGTCACGCGGCGGCCGCCGACGCGCACGTGGCCGTGACGCACCAGCTGGCGAGCCTGGCTGCGGCTGGCTCCCCATCCAGCGCGGAACACGACGTTGTCGAGGCGCGACTCCAGCATCCGGAGCAGGTTGTCGCCCGTGACGCCCGCCTGGCGGTTCGCCTCCTCGTACAAGTTGCGGAACTGGGTCTCGAGCACGCCGTAGATGCGGCGGGCCTTCTGCTTCTCACGCAGCTGGGTGTTGTACTCGGAAGGCTGGCGCAAACGATCGCGCCCGTGCTCGCCCGGCGGGCTCGGACGGCGCTCTATCGGGCAGCGGACCGTCTCGCACTTCGGGCCCTTCAAGAAAAGCTTGACCTTCTCGCGCCGGCAGAGGCGGCAGACAGGTCCTGTGTATCGAGCCATTGTCGTCTCCTCGCTTAGACCCGGCGCCGCTTCTTCGGGCGGCACCCGTTGTGCGGGATCGGCGTGACGTCCTTGATGCCCGTGACCTCGATGCCGGCGCTCGAGAGGGAACGGATGGCCGTCTCGCGCCCCGACCCGGGTCCACGAACCAGCACGTCGACGCGGCGCACACCGTGCTCCATCGCCCGGCGCGCGCACTGCTCTGCCGCCATCTGGGCTGCGAAGGGGGTGGACTTGCGCGAGCCCTTGAACCCGACGTTGCCCGCGGACGCCCAGGCGATGACGTTGCCGTCCTGGTCGCTGATGGACACGATCGTGTTGTTGAACGAGCTCTTGATGTGGGCGACGCCGTAGGCGACGTTCTTGCGCTCCTTGCGCCGCGGCCGCCGCCCGCCCGGCTTGGTCGTCTTGGCCATCGTTACTTGCGCACCTTCTTCTTTCCGGCGACGGTCTTCTTCGGTCCCTTGCGTGTTCGGGCATTGGTGTGCGTGCGCTGACCGTGCACCGGAAGCCCCTTGCGGTGGCGGATCCCCTGGTAGCAGCCAATCTCCATCTTCCGCTTGATGTCCTGCTGGACATCGCGGCGCAGGTCGCCTTCGACCTTGAAGTTCCCGTCGATCCAGGCCCGGAGGCGGGCGACCTCCTCGTCGGTGAGGTCACGCACGCGGGTGTCCGGGCTGATCTCGGTCTCGGCGCAGGTCTGGCGTGCCCTCGTGGGGCCGATGCCGTAGATGTAGGTCAGCGCCACCTCGAGGCGCTTCTCGCGCGGGATGTCGACGCCTGAAATTCTGGCCACGGGCTAACCCTGCCGCTGCTTGTGCCGCGGGTTGGTGCAGATCACCATGACGCGGCCGTGCCGGCGGATGATCTTGCACTTCTCGCACATCGTCTTGACGCTCGGTCGAACCTTCACGATCTATTGCTCCACTCGCCAAGGCCGGCTCCGCCGGCCCGCTCCTGCCCTGGCGGCGCTTGCCACCGGGCTACTTCCTTGCCGCCTGACACCCGAGCCCGCCGAACCGGCGGCCCCGTCACTTGTAGCGATAGGTGATCCGCCCTCTTGCCAGGTCATAGGGCGTGATCTCGACCTGGACACGATCCCCGGGCAAGATGCGAATCCGGTGCATCCGCATCTTCCCCGAGGAGTGCGCGAGCACCTTGTGCCCGTTCTCGAGCTCGACGCGGAACATGGCGTTCGGGAGCGGCTCGACAACCGTTCCTTCCAGCACGATCGCATCTTCTTTGGGCTTGGGCAGGTGAACCTCCTACGATTCTTCGACCTATTTCATGCCGCCGCGACGACCGCCGCTCGCCAGAGCTTGCGACGGGAATTCGCACGGATGCCGCGTACTAACCGCCGTTCGCGGCACAAGAGAGCATAACCTCCGGCCACCAGAGCCGAGGCAGGGACATGATAGCCGCTCAGGGCTGCGTGAGCACCTCCGGGCCGCCTTCGGTGACAGCGATGGTGTGCTCGAAGTGGGCCGAGAGACTCCCGTCGGCGGTGACGACGCTCCAGCCGTCGTCGAGCTCGATCGTGTCGAAGGTCCCGACGTTGACCATCGGCTCGATCGCGAAGACGTTCCCGACCTTGATCCGCGGGCCTGGGGTACCGGGCCAGTAGTTCGGCACCTGCGGATCCTCGTGCATGGCGGTGCCGATGGCGTGCCCGACGTACTTGCGGACGACCGAGTAGCCCGCTGCTTCTGCCACCTTCTGCACGGCCCGCCCCACCTCGTACAGGCGGTTACCGTCCCGGAGCTGGTCTATCCCCGCCCACAGGCTCGCCTCGGTCACCTCCAGCAGGCGCGCGGCCGCCGCGGAGATCTCACCCACGGGAGCGGTGTAGGCGGCGTCTCCGTGGTAGCCCTCGACGATGGCACCGCAGTCGACCGAGATCACGTCGCCCTCTTCGAGCACGTAATCGCCCGGGATGCCGTGCACGATCATGTTGTTGGGCGATGTGCAGATGACAGCGGGGAACCCGTGGTAGCCGAGGAAGTTGGACCTCGCCCCGCGGCGCTCGAGCACCTCTCGGGCGACGAGGTCGAGCTTCCTCGTCGTCACCCCTGGCGCGATGGCGAGGCGGGTCTCGGAGATCATCTCGGCAACCACCTTGCCGGCGCGGCGCATCTTTGCGATCTCCTCGGGCGAACGCCTCACGGCCTCTCCTCGGGCGGTAGGGGCGGGAAGAACCCGCCACCGTGCTGGTAGGCGTCGATCACCGAGGTCAGGCACAGGTTGACCTCGTCAGGAGTCCCGACGCCCGACACCTCGACCAGCTTGCCGAGCGCGGCATAGCGCGCTACAAGCGGGGCGGTCTGGGTCTCGTAGAGATCGAGCCGGTTCTTGATCGCCTCCTCGGTGTCGTCCTCGCGCTGGACGACCTCGCCGCCGCAGACGTCGCAGGTCCAGTTCAGCTTGGGCGGGACAGAGGTCGAGTAGATAGCGCCGCAGTCCTCGCACACGCGTCGGCTCACGAGTCGGGCCAGCACCATCTCGGTCGGGATGACGAGGTTGAGCACGAGGTCGATCACGGCGGGCTTGAGCAGCTCGTCGAAGCCGTCCGCCTGGGCGACGGTACGAGGGAAGCCGTCGAGCACGAAACCGCGTGTGCGGGTGTCGTCCCGATCGAGGCGGGCCGCGACCATGGCCAGCACGATCTCGTCGGGGATGAGGTCACCCGCGTCGAGGTAACGGCGCGCCTGGAGGCCGAGGGGCGTGCGGGACTTCACCTCGACCCGCAACATGTCCCCTGTGGAGATGTGAGGGATCACGTAGCGGTGTGAAAGCCGCGTGCACTGGGTACCTTTCCCAGAACCCTGCTTGCCGAGGACGATGAGCCTCGCTCCGGGTACCACTTACTGGAGGAAACCCTCGTAGTTACGCATCATCAACTGGCTGTCTATCTGCTTCATGGTCTCGAGCGCCACTCCGACGCTGATGAGCAGGGTCGTGCCCGCGAACGGGATGGTGGTGATGTGCCAGGCCGAGAGGAAGATCGACGGCGTGAGCGCCACAGCCGCCAGGAAGAGGCTGCCCGGGAGCGTGATCCTGTTCAGGATGTGGCCGAGGTAGTGCTCGGTCGCAGGCCCGGGCCTGAAGCCGGGAATGTAGCCACCTTGCTTGCGGATCGTATCGGCCTGCTGGTAGGGGTCGAAGGTCACGTGCACGTAGAAGAACGTGAAAAGGACGATGAACAGGCCGTAGAAGACGATGTACCAACCGTCGGTCGGGTTCAGCAAGTTGTGCTGCACCCAGTTGCGCAGCGCCGTCCAGGGCAGCACGTTCGACAGCAGGACCGGGATGTACAAAAGGGAACTCGCGAAGATGATCGGGATCACACCGGCCTGGTTGACCTTGAGGGGGATGTAGGTGCTCTGGCCGCCGTACATGCGGCGTCCTTGGACCCGTTTCGCGAAGGTGACCGGGATGCGGCGCTGTCCCTGCTCGACGAACACGATGGCGACGAGGATGGCGAGGACCAACAAGACGATCACGGCGAGCCCGAACCAGCCCTTGTCGTCCTTGACCTGCTCGCCGTAGATAGGCATCGCCGCGACGACGTTGGAGAAGATCAGGATCGACATGCCGTTGCCGATGCCGCGTTGGGTTATGAGCTCGGCGAGCCACATCACCACCGCCGTTCCGGCGGTGAAGATGAGGATGATGAACAGCACCCGCGGGGCTGTGAAATCCGGGATGAGGTCGATGCCGCTGCCGCTGCCGAACAGCTCGCCCGAGTGGAACAAGAACACGAGGCCCGAGCTCTGCATGACGGCCAGGGCGACCGTGAGGTAGCGGGTCGCCTGGGTCAGCTTGCGCTGACCGACCGCGCCCTGCTCGCGCCACTGCTCGAACTTCGGGATCACCGTCTGGAGCAGCTGGATGATGATCGAGGAGGTGATGTAGGGCATGATCCCGAGGCCGAATATGGCCGCTCGGGCGAGCGCCCCACCGGAGAACAGGTTGAGGAAGCCGATCACCCCGCCGGACTTGTCGGCGGTCGTGAGGGTCTGGATCTCGTTGAAATTGACCCCAGGCACGACGATGTTCGCGCCCATCAGGTAGACGGCGATGATGAGCAAGGTGAACAGGACCTTGTTGCGGAGGTCCGGGACCTTGAACATGTTCCGCAGGCTTGCGAGCATCAGATCCTTTCCTCACTCGGCGCGTTCGAGAGCGCGCGGTTGCGGCCCGAGCCTCGGCACCGCCGAAGAACGCTAGCGGTTCGCGAGGGCATTTCCCTTGGCGGGGGGCCGCCGGTCTCCGTAGGGCGGCGGGAGCACCGTCACCGATCCGCCGGCGGCCTCGATCGCCGCCACGGCCGAGCGTGAGAAGCCGTGCGCCGAGACCCGCACCGGGCGGTGCAGCTCACCGCGACCGAGGACCTTGACGAGGCCCTTGTGGTGGACCAGGCCTCCGGCCTCCAGGCTCTCGGGCGTCACCTCATCGAGCCCCAGCTCGTCGAGGATGTCGAGGTTGACGACGTTGTACTCCACCCGGAACGGGTTCGCGAAGCCGCGCAGCTTCGGGATCCGCTGGGTCAGCGGCAGCTGACCACCCTCGAACCCGGGCTTGATGTTGTTACGTGCCTTCTGGCCCTTGGTCCCCCGGCCGGCGGTCTTGCCGCCCTTGCCGCCGGTCCCCCTGCCGACACGGCGCTTGGGACGGTTCGAGCCGGGCGAGGGTGCGAGCTCGTGCAGCTTCATGCGGTCTGCTCCTCGGAGACGGTGATGAGATGAGGGACGCGGGCAATCATCCCGCGAACCTCGGGCCGGTCTGGAAGCACGTTCGACTTGCCGATCCTGCCCAGGCCAAGTGCCCGCAGTGTCCCGCGGTGCTTCGGTTTGGTGCCGATCGAAGACCGGACCTGGGTGACGACAAGGCGCGCCTGCACCTCGGCGGCACCGGCGACCTCAGCGGCCCCGTCGGACGCCTTCTTGCTAGCGCGAGCCGGCATGGTCGCCCACCTCCCCCGCGCTGGCACGCCCGAGGCGGCGGCGCTCCTCGTAAGCCCGCAGCACGCCGTTCGGGGTGACCTCTTCCGGGCTCTTGCCCCGCAGGCGGGCCACATCGTCGGGACGGCGAAGGCTGCTCAGTCCGTCGATGGTCGCGTGGGCGACGTTGATCGCGTTCGAGGTGCCGAGCGACTTGGCCACCACGTCGCGGATGCCGGCCATCTCGAAGATGGCCCGGGCCGCTCCGCCGGCGATGACGCCCGTGCCCGGCGCGGCGGGCTTGAGGATGATCCGGCCCGCGCCCGCGTGGCCTATGACCGGGTGGACGATCGTCGAGCCCGCGAGCGGGACGTCGAACATGTTCTTGCGCGCCTCTTCTATCCCCTTTTGGACGGCGAGGCCGGCTTCCTTGGCTTTGCCGTAGCCGAGGCCGACCCGGCCGTTGCCGTCCCCGATCACCATGAGCGCGGTGAACGAGAAACGCCGCCCACCTTTGACGACCTTCGCCACGCGGTTGACCTTGATCGTGCGCTCTTCGTATTGCGACTCGGGCATTACAGCTCCAATCCGGCTTCACGTGCGGCCTCGGCGAGCGCCGCGACCCTGCCGTGGTACCGGGACCCGCCCCGGTCGAACACGACCTTCGTCACTCCCTGGGACATCGCCCGGCTCGCTATGAGCTTGCCGATCTCGGCCGCGGCGGCCACGTTGCCCGTGGCGCCGCCGCGCTGGCTCGCCTCGAGGGTCGAGGCGGCGACCAGGGTCCGTCCCGCGGTGTCGTCGATGATCTGGGCGGCGATGTGCTTGTTCGAGCGGAACACCGCCAGGCGGGGCCTCTCGGCGGTGCCGCTCACGTGCGCGCGGACGCGGCGGTGTCGCCGCAGGCGCAGCTCATGGGTGCGCAACGTCTTGCTCATGACTACTTCGCCGCCTTCCCTGCCTTGCGTTGCACGACCTCGCCCGCGTACCTAACTCCCTTGCCCTTGTAGGGCTCGGGCTTGCGGACCCTGCGGATGTCGGCGGCGACCTGGCCGACCGCCTCCTTGTCGATGCCTTTCACGACGACGCGCAGCGGGGTCGGCACTTCGAACGAGATGCCCTCGGGCGCGTCGACGATGACCGGGTGGCTGAACCCGAGGGCCAGCTCGAGCTGTTGGGGGCTGCGCAGCGTGGCGCGGTACCCGACGCCCACGATCTCGAGCTCCTTGGTGAACCCGGCCGTGACGCCCGTCACCATGTTCTGGATGAGGCTGCGCGTCAAGCCGTGCAGTGCCCTGTTGACCCGCTCGTCGTCAGGCCGCTCGACGAGGAGCTGCCCGTCGGACCGGCGGACCGTGATGGCCCCTGGCAGGTCGCGTTGCAGGCTTCCTTGCGGGCCAGAGACCGCCACGTTGCCGTCCCGAAGCGTCACCTCGACGCCAGAGGGCACCTCGATGGGGCTCCTTCCGATTCTGGACATCAGCTCGTCACCTCGGTGTCACCAGACATAACAGAGCACCTCGCCCCCGACACGCTGCTGGCGCGCCTCGCGGTCGGTCATGAGCCCCTTGCTCGTGGAGAGCACCGCCACCCCGAGGCCGCCGAGGACACGCGGCAGCCCGTCGGCACGGCAGTAGATCCGCAGGCCGGGCTTGGAGACGCGCTTGAGCCCCCCGATCACGCGCGAGCGGTCCGGGGTGTACTTGAGGGAGATCTCCAGCACCTCGCCGGGCCGTCCCTCGCGGGGGACGGTCCTGTAGCCGGCGATGTAGCCCTCGCGCTCCAAGATGAGAGCGAGCGACTCCTTGAGCCTCGAACTGGGCATCCGGACCGTGTCATGCATCGCCACGTTCGCGTTGCGGACGCGCGTCAGCATGTCCGCGATGGGGTCAGTCATGGTCATAGACGGTCCCCTCCTCCCTCACCAGCTGGCCTTGGTCACGCCGGGCACCTCGCCGGCATGCACGAGCTCGCGCAGGCAGATGCGGCAGAGCCCGAACTTGCGGTAGACCGCTCTCGGGCGCCCGCAACGCCGGCACCTGGTGTAGCCACGCACCTTGAACTTGGGCTTGGCCTGTTGCTTCTCAATCAATGCCTTCTTGGCCATGGGTCGGCTCTACTGCCCTTCACGTCGGAACGGGAACCCGAAGGCGCTGAGCAGCGCTCGCCCTTCGGCATCGGTGCGGCCGGTCGTCACGATCGTGATGTCCATGCCGCGGGGGGTGTCGACCTTGTCGTAGTCGATCTCGGGAAAGATGAGCTGCTCGGTGACGCCGAAGGTGTAATTGCCCCGGCCGTCGAACGATTTCGGGGAGAGTCCTCGGAAGTCACGTATGCGCGGTATCGCGAGGCTGATCAAACGATCGAAGAACTCCCACATGCGGTCACCGCGCAGTGTGACCATGCAGCCGATCGACATGCCCTCGCGGAGCTTGAAAGCGGCGATGGAGCGGCGGGCCTTTGTGACGACCGGTCGCTGGCCGGCGATCCGCTGGAGGTCGCTGACCGCGCCCTCGAGCAGCGACTGCTGCTGGGTCGCCTTGCCGACGCCCATGTTGATGACGATCTTGGACAGGCGCGGCACCTCCATGACGTTGGAAAGGCCGAGCTCTGTCGCGAGCGACTGGCGGATCTCGGTCTCGTAACGCTGGCGGAGACGTGGGCGCTCGATCACGGCCGGGCTCACAGGTCACCTCGGCACTTGCGGCAGATCCGGACCTTGCGGCCCTCGTCGTCGATCCGGTACCCGATGCGGGTGGGGCCGTCCTGGGCGCAGATCAGAGCCACGGTCGAGGCGTCCACGGGCATGTCCTTGTCGATGATGCCGCCCTGCATGGTTCCCCGCTTCGCCTTCGCGGAGCGCTTGGCGACGTTGACGCCGTCGACGATCACTCGGTTGCGCGCCGGGATGACCCGCATGATCTCTCCGGTCTTGCCCCGGTCCTTGCCCGTGAGGACCTTCACCCGGTCCCCCTTTCGGATACGCATCTAGATCACCTCCGGAGCCAGTGAGACGATGCGCATGAAACGCTTGTCGCGCAGCTCGCGCCCGACGGGGCCGAAGATGCGCGTGCCGCGTGGCTGCAGCTGGTCGTTGATCAGCACGGCGGCGTTCTCGTCGAAACGGATGTAGCTGCCGTCCGGTCTGCGGTTCTCCTTCTTCGTCCGCACGACCACGCAACGCACCACGTCACCTTTCTTGACCGCCGCGCCGGGCACGGCGTCTTTGACCGTGGCGATGAAGACATCACCGATGCCCGCGTAGCGGCGACGGGTACCGCCGAGCACCTTGATGCAGAGGACCTCTTTGGCGCCGGAATTGTCGGCGACCCGCAGGCGCGACTCTTGTTGGATCATCGTGCACGCTCCACTACCTCGACCAGCCTCCAGCGCTTCAACTTGGAGAACGGTCGGGTCTCGGCCACCCGGACCCGGTCTCCGGTGGCAGCCTCGTTGCGCTCGTCGTGCACGTACAGGTGCCGGGTCCGCTGCACCGTCTTGGCGTATTTCGAGTGCCGGACGCGCTCTACGACCGCGACCACTGCGGTCTTGTCCATGCGGTTCTCGACGACGGTGCCCTCCCGGACCCTGCGCCTGTTGACGCGCTTTTCCGCCTCCGTAACCGGGGCACTGCCCACAGCGCCCGCCTGGGCATCGTTGTCGGCCATCACTTCTCCTTCGTCCCTGCCTCGGCGGCGACCGCTTGCGCCTCGGTCAGTTCGGCGAGCTCGATCTCGCGGGCACGCTGCACCGTCAGCAGCCGCGCGATGTCCTTGCGGACCTGCGTCACCCGGGCGTTGTTGTCCAATCTCCCCGTGGCCGCTTGGAACCGGAGATTGAAAAGCTCCCTGCGGGCCTCGAGGAGCCTGTTCTCCAGCTCCTCGTCGTCGAGCTCACGAATCTCGGCTGCGCTCGGCATCAGACCAGCACCTCCGCGTTGGAACCGAGCCCAGGCCGCGCGATCACTCGTGCCTTCATGGGCAGCTTCTGGATGGCCCGCTCCAGGGCCGAGTGGGCGAGAGCTTCGTCCACACCGGCCAGCTCGAACAGGATCCTTCCGGGACGGACCACTGCGACCCAGTGCTCGGGGTTGCCCTTGCCTGAGCCCATCCGCGTCTCGGCAGGCTTCTGGGTGACCGGCTTGTCGGGGAACACCCGGATCCAGACCTTCCCGCCACGCTTGATGTGCCTGGTCATGGCGATTCGAGCCGCCTCGATCTGTCGCTGGGTGAGCCATGCCGGCTCGAGCGCTTGGATCCCGAAGTCGCCGAAGTTGATGGTCTCGCCACCCTTCGTCATCCCGGACATGCGCCCGCGCTGCTGCTTGCGGTGCTTGACCTTGCGAGGCATCAACATGGTCAGTCGTTCTCCCTACGAAAGTGCGGCACGTCGTGATGCTGCTCGCGGGTCCGGCGTTCGATCTCTTCCTCCTCGGCAAGAAGCTTCTCGAGCGGGTCCTCGGGAGCGCTCGGGGTGCTAGGCGCTGGCACGGGCTCGACGATGATCTCGGCCACGACCTCGGGTTCGGCCTCGGCCTCGGGCGCCAGCTCTGGGGCGACCGAGCCCGGCTCACCGAGCTCGGGCCTGCGACGGCCACCCCCGGCGGTGACGATGCGCCTGGGCCGTGCCTGGCCGGAGGTCTCCCCGACCGCCATCGCCGCCTCACGCGAGATCTTCTCCTCGGCCGAAGTCTTGTAGGGCAAGATGTCGCCCTTGTAGATCCAGACCTTGATGCCTATGCGACCGGTCGAGGTCCTCGCCTCGCGAAAACCGAAGTCGATGTCGGCGCGCAGCGTGTGCAACGGGACCCGGCCCTCGCGGTAGGACTCCTTGCGTGCCATCTCCGAGCCGCCGAGACGGCCGGAGCACTGCACACGCACTCCCTGGGCGCCTGCCTTCTGCACGGTCTGAATGGCGCGCTTCATGGCACGACGAAAGCTGATCCGGCGCTGGAGCTGGTCCGCGATGCCCTGCGCGATCAGGGCGGCGTCGAGTTCAGGCTGCTTGATCTCTTGGATGTTGAGCTGCACGTTGGCATTGTGGGTGATCCGCGCCAATTGGCGACGCAGCCTGTCGGCTTCGGCTCCGCGGCGGCCGATCACGATGCCGGGGCGGGCGGTGTGAACGTCGATGCGCAAGCGGTCCCGTGTGCGCTCGATCTCGATACGGCTCACGGCGGCAGCCTCGAGCTGAGTCATGAGGTAGTCGCGTACCTTCCAGTCCTCCACGACCGAGTCCTGGTAGTTCCGGTCGTCGAACCAGCGGGACTTCCAGTCGGTCGTGACACCGAGGCGGAAGCCGTAGGGATTGACCTTCTGGCCCATCAGTCGCTCGTCTCCTCGTCCCCGGTAGCAGCCTCGTCGCCGCCGTCGGCCTGCTCGTGCTCGTCAGCAGCCTCGTCGCCGCCGTCGGCCTGCTCGTGCTCGTCGGGCGACAGCGCGTGCTCGACCGCGGCGTCGACGTCGTTGGACCCGGCCGCATCTCCCCCCGCCACGATCTCGAGCACGTGCTCGTCCACGGGCTGCCCACCGGCTGGTGCCGACGTCTCTGCCCGGGCGGCGGCACGTCCCTGGCGGCGCGCGCCGGCGACCCGACGTGCCCGGCGGTCGGCCGCCTCGGCGGCAACGCGGGCCCGCCGGCGGTTCAGCTCTTCCTCGGCCATGCGAGAGACGATCACCGTCACATGGCAGGTCCGCTTGCGGATACGGGTGGCGCGCCCACGGGCACGGGGCCGCCAGCGCTTCAGGGTCGTGCCCTCGTCGGCGAAACATGCGGACACGAACAGCTCCTCGGCTTCGAGGCCGTCGTTATGAAAGGCGTTCGCCGCGGCCGAGCGGAGCACCTTGCCGATCACGGTTGCCACTTCTCGGTCGCAGTACTCGAGGATCTCCGACGCTCGCTCGTAGTCCTTGCCCCGGATGAGGTCGAGCACCTCGCGCGCCTTGTAGGCGGACACGCCCGAATGCTTGAGGACGGCGCGGGTCCCGGGCCGCTCGTTGGTCTTGACACCGGTCACTTCAACGCCTCGCTGCTCGTTCCTGGCCGGCGTGGTAGCGGAACGTCCGCGTGGGAGCGAACTCTCCGAGCTTGTGGCCGACCATCGACTCGGTCACGTACACCGGCACGTGCTTACGACCGTCGTGCACGGCAATCGTGTGGCCGACCATGTCGGGGATGATCGTGGAGCGGCGCGACCAGGTCTTTATCACGCGCTTCTCGTTCGAGAAGTTGAGCGTGTCGACCTTGCGAAGCAAGTGGTCGTCGACAAAGGGTCCTTTTTTCAGGCTACGAGGCATGATGGCTCCGCTCGACGGTCAGCGGCGGGCGCCGCGGGTGCGGCGACGACGGATGATGAGCTGGTCAGATCGCTTGTGGCGCGGGCGCGTCCTGCCCTCGGGCTGGCCCCAGGGCGATACCGGGTGGCGTCCACCCGAGGTCTTCCCCTCTCCGCCACCGAGAGGGTGGTCGACCGGGTTCATCGCGACCCCACGGGTCTGGGGACGGATGCCCTTCCAGCGGTTCCGGCCGGCCTTGCCGATCACGACGAGCTCGGCCTCAGAGTTGCCGACCTCGCCAAGGGTCCCGCGGCAGTCGATCGGGACGCGCCTCATCTCGGTGGAAGGGAGCCGCAGGGTTGCGAACATCCCCTCCTTCGCCACGAGCTGCACGCTCATGCCGGCACCTCGGGCGAGCTTGCCCCCGCCGCCGGGACGGAGCTCCACGTTGTGGATCACCGAGCCGACCGGTATGTAACGCAGCGGGAGGGCGTTGCCGGGGCGGATCTCCGCACTCGGCCCGGACTCGAGCAGGTCGCCGACCTCGACTCGAGCAGGAGCCAGGATGTAACGCTTCTCGCCGTCGAGGTAGTGCAAGAGGGCGATCCGGGCGTTGCGATTGGGGTCGTACTCGATCGCCGCCACCTTGGCGGGCACGCCGTCCTTATCGCGACGGAAGTCGACCAGCCGGTACTGCTGCTTGTGGCCCGAGCCACGGTGACGGGCGGTCTTGCGACCATGGTTGTTCCGGCCGCCTGTGCCCGACTGGGGCACGAGAAGGGTCTTCTCGGGACGGCTCTTCGTGATCTCGGAGAAGTCCGAGACGGATTGAAAACGCCGTCCCGGGCTGGTCGGCTTGCGTTTACGGAGTGCCATGACGATGCTCCTCAGCCCTCGAACAGCTCGATGCGATCGTCGCCCACGAGTCGCACGATCGCCCGCTTCGTGTCGGGCCGTTTCCCAAAAGCGGCCACGCGGCGCTGTCGCTTGCGCTTTCCCTTGCGCACCATGGTGTTCACACTGGCGACGCGAACGCCGAAGGCATCCTCCACCGCCTCCCGGATCTCGACCTTGCTGGCCTTCGGGTCGACGACGAACACATAGGTGTGCTCGTCCATGAGCGCGTAGGACTTCTCGGAGATGACAGGGCGCAACAGGATCGAACGATTGCCGCTCACTTATCCTCTCCTTCGTCGTCTGTCTCGTTGGCGGTCTCGACCTTGGGAGGCTTCCTCGTCCTCGTCCTTGGCCTCGGCTTGACTTCGGGAGGGGCAGCCTCCTGCGCCTTGTCCAGCCCCTCGGCCCCGCTCACGGCGAGCTCTTCGTCGGCGGCGGCGGGCTCGGCGACTTCCAGTTTGTCGACCTCTTCGTCCCCGAGGGCGGGCTCGGCGTCGCTTTCGGCGACCTCTTCGTCCGCACCGGCGGGCTCAGCGCGGCTTACGGCGAGCTCTTCTGCCTCGGCGGCGAGCTCGTCATCTCCCAGTTCGGCGAGCTCCAAGGCGGCCGGCCTGACCGAATTGAAGGCGACTGCGCCCTCGGGGGCGTCGCTGACCTGGCCCGGCACCGTCTCGTCGGTGAAAACGACCCAGTCCGACACGACCACGTCGTAGGCCGTGAGCTGTCCGGCTTCGACGATTTTCACGTGGGGCAGGTTCCCGAAACAGCGTTCGGCCACCACGTCCTCGCCGCCCATGACGAGGAGCACGTTGCCGTCCAGGCCGAGGGCCTCAAGGGAGGCGAGAGCGAACTTGGTCCTCGGTGCCTCGAAGGACCAACGGTCCACGAGGCACACGCGGCCTTCGAGAGCACGGTCCGACAGCGCCGACCGCAAAGCCTGGCGGACCATCTTGCGGGGCGTGCTCTGGGCGTAATCACGTGGCTTGGGCCCAAAGGCGATGCCTCCGCCGGTGAACTGCGGTGCCCGAATGGTGCCCTGGCGGGCCCGACCAGTGCCTTTCTGGCGGTAAGGCTTCGCTCCCCCACCGGAGACCTCGGCGCGGGTCTTGGTGCTGTGGGTGCCCGAGCGCTTGGCTGCGAGCTGGGCGTTCACTACCTGGTGCAGGAGGGGCACGTTGACCAGAGCGCCGAAGTACTCCGGGTCGAGCTGCACGATCCCAATGAGCTCGCCCGAGTCATTGCACCGCTCCACGAACAGCGACGGTCGGGCTTCGAGCATGGTGTCGGTCATCGCTTCCCGCCCTTCACGGCGTCGCGGATCAGGACCATCCCACCCCGCGGCCCGGGCACGGCGCCTTTTACGAGGATCAGCTCGCGCTCGGGGTCCGCCGCGACGACCTCGAGGTTCAGCGTCGTCACCCGCTCGGAGCCCATGCGGCCGGCCATCCGGGTGCCCTTGAAGACCCGCGCCGGTGTGGCACAGGCTCCGACCGAACCGGGGGCCCGGTGGTGCTTGTGATTGCCGTGGGCGTGACCTTGGCCTTTGAAGTTGTGCCGCTTCATGGCACCGGCGAACCCCTTGCCCTTGCTGACGGCGGTGACGTCGATCTTGTCCCCCGCCGCGAGGATGCCGGCATCGATCTCCTGGCCGACCGAGTAGCCGCTCGTGTCGTCGAGCCGTAGCTCGACAAGCCGCACGCCCGGCTCCACGCCTGCGCCCGCAAAGTGACCGGCCTCCGGCTTGTTGAGCTTGCGCGCGGGACGCACGCCATAGGTCACCTGCAGGGCGGAGTAGCCCTCTTGCTCCGGGGTCTTCACAGCAACTACGCGGACGGGCGCGACCTTGACCACGGTCACGGGCACGACGCGCTGGGCGTCGTCCCAAACCTGCGTCATGCCGACCTTTTCGCCGACGATCGCCTTGATGGCCATGCTCTCTCTGCTTCTGCTCGTGATCGCGCCGGGACTCGCGGACAGAACGGATGGCGTCACCCGTTGTCGCCGTTCGCGCCCGACTGGCTGTGGATGACAGCCCCTTGTCGTGCGGACGCTCCGCCCGGGCATCCCGAACGGAGCGCACATCATGTCTTGCCGGAAGGTCCCCCTCGGCTTGCCTAGGGGCGCTTTCGGACTTCGTGCTCGTGGACGCGACGGACGACGTGCCCGCCGAGTTGAAGAGCATAGCACTCGGCCGCCGGCCAGCCCAGGGCTGCCCGGTCGGTCGCCGCTATGCGCTCTGGATCTTGATCTCGATATCGACCCCCGCCGGAAGGTCCAGTCGCTGGAGGGAGTCCACCGTCTTCGGGGTGTGCTCGACGATGTCGACGAGGCGCTTGTGAATGCGCATCTCGAAATGCTCGCGGCTGTCCTTGTGCTTGTGAGGCGAGCGGATCACCGTGTAGCGGTGCATCTCGGTGGGCAGCGGGACGGGACCGCGCACCTTGGCCTGGGTGCGAAGCACCGTCTCGACGATCTTCTTCGTCGACTGATCGATTATCTCGTGGTCGTACGCCTTCAGCCGGATGCGGATGCGCTGCCGGGGTCCCTCTGCCATTTCGCCTCGCTTACTTGAGAATCTTTGTCACGGCGCCGGCGCCGACGGTGCGCCCGCCTTCGCGGATCGCGAAGCGGAGCCCCTCGTCCATTGCGATCGGCTTGCCCAGCTCCACCGTCATGACCGTGTTGTCGCCAGGCATGACCATCTCGGTGCCCTCGGCGAGCTCGATCGTCCCGGTCACGTCGGTCGTGCGGAAGTAGAACTGCGGACGGTAGTTGCTGAAGAACGGCTTGTGCCGTCCGCCTTCCTCCTTCGTCAGCACGTAGACGTTGGCCTCGAAGTTCGTGTGGGGAGTGATCGAGCCCGGCTTGCACACGACCTGGCCGCGCTCGACATCCTCCTTCTTCGTGCCGCGCAGCAGCAGGCCGACGTTGTCGCCCGCCTGTCCCTGGTCGAGGAGCTTGTGGAACATCTCGACACCGGTGCAGACCGTCTTCTGCGTCGGGCGGAGCCCCACGACCTCGACGTCGTCGCCGACCTTCACGATGCCCTGCTCGATGCGGCCGGTCACGACGGTGCCCCGACCGGTGATGGTCATGACGTCCTCGACGGACATGAGGAAGGGCTTGTCCATGGAGCGGGTGGGCTCGGGGATGAAGTTGTCGACGGCGTCCATGAGATTGAGGACACCTTCGGCGGCGGCCGGGTCACCCTCGAGCGCCTGCAGCGCGCTGACGCGCACGACGGGCGTGTCGTCGCCCGGGAACTCGTAGTCGGTGAGGAGCTCGCGCACCTCCAGCTCGACCAGGTCCAAGAGCTCCTCGTCGTCGACCATGTCGACCTTGTTGAGGGCAACCACGATCGAGGGTACGTTCACCTGGCGCGCGAGCAGCACGTGCTCACGGGTCTGGGGCATGGGCCCGTCCGCGGCGGAGACAACGAGGATGGCGCCGTCGACCTGGGCTGCTCCGGTGATCATGTTCTTGATGTAGTCGGCGTGCCCAGGCATGTCGACGTGCGCGTAGTGGCGCTTGTCGGTCTCGTACTCGACATGCGCGATCGCGATCGTGATGCCGCGAGCCTTCTCCTCTGGCGCCTTGTCGATCTGGTCGAACGCCGTGTAGGCGACGTTCGGGTTCCTCTCGTGGAGGACCTTGGTGATCGCCGCGGTGAGGGTCGTCTTACCGTGGTCGATGTGTCCCATCGTTCCGACGTTGACGTGGGGCTTCGTCCGCTCGAACTTCTTCTTGGCCATTGTTGCCGACCGCTCCGTTTGATCTGGGCTGCGCCGCCTGGGCGCCTCCAAGTTGGTGGACTGCTGCTCGATTCTGTCTCGTGCTGCCCGCCTGGGGCCAACGGGCCGGGGCTTTCCCGGTCCGACGGCTCCGATCAGCGAGCACCGGGCGAGTCAGCTCGCTTCGGTGTCGACCCCTGGGCCGCTCACTCGCCGGTCACCCGGGCGATGATCTCCCGAGAGACCGACTCTGGAACCTCCTGGTAGGAGTCGAACTGCATCGTGTACGTCGCGCGACCCTGGGTGCGGGAACGCAGGTCGGTAGCGTAGCCGAACATATCGGACAGTGGGACCTGGGCTCGCACGACGTGGCTTGCCCCCCGCTGTTCCATGCCCTCGATCCGGCCGCGACGCGACGACAGGTCGCCGATGACGTCGCCGAGGTTGTCCTCGGGCGTGACCACCTCGACCCCCATGATCGGCTCGAGAAGCACAGGGTGGGCGGCCCGCACCGCCTTCTTGAAGGCCATCGATCCTGCGATCTTGAAGGCCATCTCCGAAGAGTCGACGTCGTGGTAAGAGCCGTAGACGAGGGTGACCCGGACGTCGACGATCGGGAACCCGGCCAGCACGCCGGAGTTCATCGCCTCTTGGATGCCGGCGTCGACGGCGGGGATGTACTCCTTCGGTATCACGCCACCGGTGATCTTGTCGACGAACTCGAATCCCCCGCCGGCCCCAGTCGGCTCGAGGTCGATCACGACGTGGCCGTACTGGCCGCGGCCGCCTGTCTGGCGGATGTAGCGCTCCTCTATCTTGTGCACCGGCTGGCGGATCGTCTCGCGGTAGGCGACCTGCGGCTTGCCGACGTTCGCGTCGACCTTGAACTCGCGCAGCATCCGGTCGACCAGGACCTCCAAGTGGAGCTCGCCCATGCCGGATATGACCGTCTGGCCCGTCTCCTGGTCCGAGCGGACCCGGAAGGTCGGGTCCTCCTCGCTCAACGCGAACAGGGCCCGGGACAGCTTGTCCTGGTCGGCCTTGGTCTTGGGCTCGACGGCGACGTGGATCACCGGCTCGGGGAACTCGAGCGACTCGAGCACGATCGGGTGGGCGAGGTCGCAGAGGGTGTCGCCGGTCGTCGTCGACTTGAGGCCGACGACGGCCACGATGTCTCCTGTGTAGACCGCGTCCCGGTCCTCGCGGTGGTTTGCGTGCATCTGGAGGATCCGTCCGATCCGCTCTTTGCGGTCCCGGCTCGAGTTGAGCAGCGTCGTGCCCTTCTCCAAGGTCCCCGAGTAGACCCTCAGGTAGGTGAGCTTGCCGACGAACGGGTCACTCATGATCTTGAACGCCAGGGACGAGAAGGGCTCGTCGTCACGAGGCTCGCGCGTGATCTCCTTGCCGCTGCGAGGCTCGAGCCCCGTGGTCGGGGGCACATCGAGCGGGCTCGGCAGGTAGTCGACGACGGCGTCGAGCATGGGCTGGACGGCCTTGTTCTTGAACGCCGATCCGCACAGGACCGGGACGACCTCGCTCGCGATGGTGGCCGCACGAAGCGCCTTGCGGAGATCGTCCGAGGTGATCTCCTCGTCGGACACGTAGCGTTCCATGACGTTGTCGTCGAAGATGGAGACGACGTCGATCAGCTCGTGGCGAGCCCCCTCGGCCCGGGCGAGGAGATGCGCAGGTATCTCCCGGGTCTCCCACGTCTCGCCCATTCCCTCGCCCCAGACGAGGGCCTTCATCTTCAAAAGGTCGATCACGCCCTCGAAGCTGCCCTCTGCCCCGATCGGCAGCTGCACGACCGCCGGCGTCGCCTCGAGCCGGTCCCGGATCATGGCGACGGCTCGGTCGAAGTCCGCGCCGACACGGTCCATCTTGTTCACGAAGCACATGCGAGGCACGTGGTACTTGTTGGCCTGGCGCCACACGGTCTCGGTCTGAGGCTCCACACCGGCGACGGCGTCGAAGACAGCGACGGCTCCGTCAAGGACGCGGAGAGACCGCTCGACTTCTACGGTGAAGTCGACGTGGCCGGGAGTGTCGATGATGTTGATCCAGGTGTCACGCCAACGGCAGGTCGTCGCAGCCGAGGTGATGGTGATCCCCCGCTCCTGCTCTTGGATCATCCAGTCCATGACGGTGCCGCCCTCGTGGACCTCGCCGATCTTGTAGGTACGGCCCGTGTAGTACAAGATTCGCTCGGTCGTGGTCGTCTTGCCCGCGTCGATGTGGGCCATGATCCCGATGTTGCGGGTCTTGGCGAGCGGGAACTCCCGGATGAATGATGGATTGGCCATCGCCTTGCTTCGTTTCTCTTAGTCGTAGGTGCTCGGGATGAAGTGCCGTTCCCGGCGCGGCCTTCCGCACAGGCGAAAGGCCCACCGGCACCGCGGGCGTGCCATGACGCTGAGCCGGGCGCGCCGGTGTCCCCTCGAGACCGGGGCGCCGAGGGCGATTACCAGCGGTAGTGGGCGAACGCCTTGTTGGACTCTGCCATCTTGTGGAGGTCCTCCTTGCGCTTGACCGTGGCGCCGACGCCGTTGGAGGCGTCAAGGATCTCGTTGGCGAGCCTGAGAGCCATGGTCCGCTCCCGGCGCTGGCGCGAGTAGCCGACGAGCCAGCGGATCGACAACGTCGTCGCCCGGCGCGGCCGTAGCTCGACGGGTACCTGGTAGGTGGCTCCGCCGACCCGGCGGCTGCGGACCTCGAGCTCAGGCCGCGCGTTGTCGAGCGCCCGCTTCAACAACTGGAGCGGGTCGCCACCTGTCTTCTCGCGCACGCCCTCGAGAGCGTCGTACACGATGCGCTCGGCAAGCGAGCGCTTGCCGCGGGAAAGGACCTTGTTGCACAGCTGGGTCACGAGAACCGAGTGGTAGACCGGATCGGGGACGAGCTCGCGACGAGGCGGGGGGCCGTTGCGTGGCAACTCAGGACTCCTTCTTGGCGCCGTAGCGGCTACGGGCCTGGGCACGGTCGCGCACGCCCGAGGTGTCCAGGGTGCCGCGCACGATCTTGTAGCGAACACCCGGGAGGTCCTTGACCCGGCCGCCGCGCACGAGCACGATCGAGTGCTCCTGCAGGTTGTGGCCCACCCCGGGAATGTACGCGGTGATCTCCGATCCGCTGGTCAGGCGCACACGTGCGACCTTGCGCAGAGCGGAGTTCGGCTTCTTCGGCGTCGTCGTGTAGACGCGCGTGCACACGCCGCGACGCTGCGGCGCCCCCTTCAGTGCAGGGGTCTTCGTCTTCGACCGCTTGGATGACCGGCCCTTGCGGACGAGCTGGGCGATAGTGGGCACGCGAACCTCTCTGGGCTTCCTTGTTGAAGAGCCGTGCGCGCGGATGCGCGCCGACACGAGAGACGATGATAGGAGCGGTCAGAGCTCCCGGCAAACAGTGTAGGCCTTGATCAGGCCGAGCCTTCCTCCGCCGGCCCGAGATCGCTGAGCGGGTCCACCTCGGCCACCTCGAGGTCATCGGTCGGCCCGAAGCTGGCGTACGCGCCGCCGGCGGTGGCGTAGGGGTCCTCCGGCTCGTAGGGAGTGCCGAAGGCGGACCGTCCGACGTCGCGCAGCCATGAAGCGAGGTTGTCCGTGCTCGCCTCACCCGCCTCACCGACATCGAGGTCCGAGGACCAGAACGACATCCGCTCGGCGTCCGGTGTCGACACTTCCACGCTGCGATAGCGCGTCATGCCCGTCCCGGCAGGTATCAGCTTGCCGATGATGATGTTCTCCTTGAGCCCGAACAGCTGGTCGGACTTGGACTCGATCGCGGCTTCGGTGAGCACGCGGGTCGTCTCTTGGAACGACGCCGCCGAGAGCCACGAATCGGTGGCGAGCGACGCCTTGGTGATGCCCATCAGCTCCGGGCGTCCCTCTGCGGCCCGCTTGCCCGCCTGGACCAGCTCGCGGTTGACGGCGGCATAGCGCTGGCTGTCGACACGCTCCCCGGGCAGGAAGGGCGCATCGCCGGGCTCGGCCACGAGCACGCGGCGCAGCATCTGACGCACGATGAGCTCGATGTGCTTGTCGTGGATCGAGACGCCCTGGTCCCGGTAAACCTTCTGCACCTCTTCGACGAGGTACTGCTGGGTCTCGCGGATGCCCTTGATCTCGAGCAGCTCCTTCGGGTCCTTCGGCCCGTCGACGAGGGCGTCGCCCGGGCTGACTTCCTGGCCGGAGACGACCTCGAGGTGAGCCCGCGCCGAGACGGCCACCGCCTCTTCGCTGCCGTCGTCGGCGACGACGACGACGCGTCGACCTGACTCGTCCTCGTCGATGCGGATCACACCCGACGAGCGCGCGAGCACGGCGGCCCCCTTGGGCGTACGGGCTTCGAAGAGCTCGACGACGCGGGGCAGGCCATGGGTGATGTCCTCGCCGACGATGCCGCCGGTGTGGAACGTGCGCATCGTGAGCTGCGTCCCCGGCTCGCCGATGGACTGGGCGGCGATCACGCCGACCGCCTCGCCGAGCTCGATGCCCCGACCGGTCGCGAGCGACTGGCCGTAACAGGCGGCGCAAACGCCGTGGTTGGCTTCGCACGTGAGTACCGACCGCGCGCGCACGCGGTCGACCGCCGGGTCGGCGGCCAGCTGCTGGACCTCGAGGTCCCTGATCACGCGGCCGGCCTCGAGGACGCTGCTGTCGGAGAGCTTCACCGGCTCGACGAGGACCCGCCCGTAGAGCCGGGTCTCGAGGTAGCTCCTCTTGCCCGCCTGGTCCTGGCTGATTCCCTCGATCCAGATCCCCCGGGTGCTGCCGCAGTCGGCCTCCCGGATGATGAGCTCTTGGGCCACGTCGACAAGCCGGCGCGTGAGATAGCCCGAGTCGGCCGTGCGTAGCGCCGTGTCTGCGAGGCCCTTGCGGGCGCCGTGGGTGGAGATGAAGTACTCCAGCACCGACAGGCCCTCCCGGAAGGAGGACTTGATGGGGCGGGGGATCATCTCACCGCGCGGGTTGGACACGAGCCCCTTCATGCCGGCGATCTGACGAACCTGCTGCGGGTTGCCTCGTGCGCCCGAGTCCACCATCATGTCGAGCGGGTTGAAGGCGATCGTCGCGAGCGTCTTCTCCATGGCGCGGCCGACCTCGGAGTTCGCCGAGGTCCAGATCTCGATCTCCTTCTGCCGGCGCTCGTCGTCGGTGATGATCCCCCGGCGGAACTGGGTCTCGGCCTTCTCGGCCTCTTTCTCGTAACGGTCGAGGATGGTCTGCTTGTCCGGCGGCGTCTTCACGTCGTCGATCGAGATCGTCAACCCGGACCGTGTCGCGAAACGGAAGCCCAGGTCCTTGATCCGGTCGAGGCTCTCGGCGACGAGAACCTTCGAGTAATGAGCCGCTATCTGCTCGACAATCGTCGCCAGCGACGTGGCGCGCTTGCCGATGACGTCGTTCACGTACCCGAACCCAGCAGGGAGCGCCTGGTTGAAGAACAGCCGCCCGGGCGTCGTCTCGAGCTCTTCGGGCTCGACGATCTCGGCCGTCTCGCCGTGGCGAACTCCGCGAAGCGGGAGCTCGTAACCCTCCGGGCCGGGGCGAAGCCGGATCTTGGCGTGAAGGTCGACGTCGCCGTTCTCCCAAGCCTGTTCCACGTCGTAGAGGCGGCGGAAGACGCGGCCTTCACCCTTGGCCCCCTCGACCATGAGCGTCAGGTAATAGGTGCCGAAGACCATGTCCTGGCCGGGCACGGTGATCGGGCGGCCGGTCGCCGGCGAGAGGATGTTGTTCGCCGAGAGCATCAGCACGCGGGCTTCGGCCTGGGCCTCGGCCGAGAGCGGGAGGTGCACGGCCATCTGGTCACCGTCGAAGTCCGCGTTGAAAGCGGTGCAGACGAGCGGGTGGATCTGGATGGCTTTGCCTTCGACAAGGATCGGCTCGAAGGCCTGGATCCCGAGGCGGTGCAAGGTGGGCGCCCGGTTCAAGAAGACGGGGTGCTCCTTGATCACCTCGTCGAGGACGTCCCAGACCTGGATCCGCCTCCGCTCGACCATCCGCTTCGCGGACTTGATGTTCTGGGCTATCTCGGTGTCGACGAGCCGCTTCATCACGAAGGGCTTGAAGAGCTCGAGGGCCATCAACTTGGGCAGCCCGCACTGGTGGAGCTTCAGCGTCGGGCCGACGACGATGACCGAGCGGCCCGAGTAGTCGACCCGCTTGCCGAGAAGGTTCTGGCGGAAGCGGCCCTGCTTGCCCTTCAACATGTCGGACAGGCTCTTCAAGGGCCGGTTACCGGGTCCGGTCACCGGCCGGCCCCGCCGTCCATTGTCGAACAGGGCGTCGACGGCCTCCTGCAGCATGCGCTTCTCGTTGTTGATGATGATCTCGGGCGCGCCGAGATCCAAAAGGCGCTTCAGGCGGTTGTTGCGGTTGATGACGCGCCGGTAGAGGTCATTGAGGTCCGAGGTCGCGAAGCGGCCACCGTCCAGCTGCACCATGGGGCGCAGGTCCGGCGGGATGACCGGCACGGCATCGAGGATCATCGCCCGTGGGTCGTTGATCCGCCTGCCGGACTCGTCGCGGCGGTTGAAGGCCGAGACGATCTTGAGACGCTTGATGGCCTTCTGCTTGCGTTGGGCCGACAGGGGTCGCCGGCCGTCGGTGGGCTCGATGGCCTCGCGGAGCTTGAGCTCCTCCTCGTCGAGATCGAGGCGGTCGATCAGCCGGGCGATCGCCTCGGCTCCCATGCCGCCCTCGAAGTACTCGCCGTAGCGACTCCGCAGCTCGCGCCACAAGAGCTCGTCCTCGATGATCTTGCGTCCGTGAAGCCCGGCGATCTCGTCGAAGGCGCGACGCGCCAGAGTGATCTCTTCGTTCGCCCGTTCGCGGACGCCGGTGATCTCCTTCTCGACCGCCCGCTGGCGGGCACGGAGCTCAGCGTCCTTGGCACCTCCGCTCTCGAGCTCGGCGAGCTCGCGCTCGAGCTCGGCCAGGCGGCGCTCGGCCTCGAGGTCGCGGGCGCGCTCGATCTCGCCGATCTCGGCGTTGAGCTCGGCCTCGAGATTGGGCAGATCGGCGTGGCGGCGCTCCTCGTCCACGTGGGTGACGAGGTAGGCGGCGAAGTAGATGACCTTCTCGAGCTGCTTGGCCTTGAGCTCCTCGCGGGCCTCGGTGCCCATGAGCAGGTAGGCGAGCCACGACCGCGTGCCGCGGAGGTACCAGATGTGCACGACCGAGGCGGCGAGCTCGATGTGGCCCATCCGCTCGCGGCGCACCTTCGAGCGAGTGACCTCTACGCCACAGCGCTCGCAGATGATGCCGCGGAACCGGACCCGCTTGTACTTGCCGCAGTAGCACTCCCAGTCCTTGGTCGGCCCGAAGATCTTCTCGCAGAACAGGCCGTCCTTCTCGGGACGCAGCGTCCGGTAGTTGATCGTCTCGGGCTTGCGGACCTCGCCGTGGGACCAGGTCCGGATGTCGTCTGCTGTGGCGAGCCCTATCCGAAGCTGATCGAAATCGTTGACGTCGAGCACCTAGAAACTCCTCTCCGCGGCGCGGCGCGCGTCCTCCTCGTCGGACCCTCGCTCGGGGCGACTGATGTCGATCCCGAGCTCCTCGGCGGTCCGGTAAACGTCCTCGTCCAATTCGCGCATCTCGATCTCCTCGCCGGTGGTTGAGAGCACCTCGACGTCCAGGCAAAGGGACTGCATCTCCTTTATGAGCACCTTGAAGCTCTCGGGGATGCCGGGCTCGGGGATGTTCTCGCCCTTCACGATGGCCTCGTAGACCTTTACGCGGCCGAGGACATCGTCTGACTTGATGGTGAGCAGTTCCTGCAGCGCGTAGGCGGCGCCATAGGCCTCGAGCGCCCAGACCTCCATCTCACCGAAGCGCTGGCCGCCGAATTGGGCCTTCCCGCCCAGGGGTTGCTGGGTGATCATTGAGTAAGGGCCCGTCGAGCGGGCGTGGATCTTGTCGTCGACAAGGTGCGCCAGCTTCAGGATGTAGACATAACCGACGCACACGGGGTTGTCGTACGGCTCGCCCGTGCGCCCGTTGTACAAGGTCACCTTGCCGTCCGTGCCGATCATCTTGTCGGCAGCAGGGTCGACGGCGTCGGGAAGCAGCTTCTCGAAGAGCTCCTGGATCGTCGCGTGGCGGCCAGCCTCTTCCTTCTCGTCCCAGTGCGCACCGTCGAAGACCGGCGTCGACACCCAGATCGCCGGGTCCGTGCTCGGCCGGGTCTTGGTCTCGGTGCCGCGCACGATGTTGCTGGAGAGCACGTTCTTGCTGGCGCCTTGCCAACCCCATCTCGCCGCGTAGCCGAGGTGTGCCTCCAAGACCTGGCCGACGTTCATCCGGCTCGGGACGCCGAGCGGGTTCAAGATGATGTCGACCGGAGTGCCGTCGGCAAGGTGCGGCATGTCCGCGATGGGCAGGATCTTCGAGATGACACCCTTGTTGCCGTGCCGGCCGGCGAGCTTGTCGCCTTCGGAGATCTTGCGCTTCTGGGCCACATAGACCCGCACGAGCTGGTTCACGCCCGGTGGCAGCTCATGGGAGTCGTCGCGGGAGAACACCCGCACGTCGATGACCTTGCCGGACTCGCCGTGGGGAACCTTGAGGCTCGTGTCTCGCACGTCACGTGCCTTCTCACCGAAGATCGCCCGCAGCAGTCTCTCTTCGGGGGTGAGCTCGGTCTCGCCCTTTGGGGTGACCTTGCCGACGAGGATGTCGCCCGCGTCGACCTCGGCCCCAATGCGGATGATCCCGCGCTCGTCGAGGTCGGCCAGGATGTCATCGGAGAGATTCGGGATGTCCCGGGTGATCTCCTCGGCACCGAGCTTGGTGTCGCGGGCGTCGACCTCGTGCTCCTCGATGTGGATCGACGTCAGCACGTCGTCGCGGACCAACCGCTCGGACAAGATGATGGCGTCCTCGTAGTTGTAGCCCTCCCATGGCATGAAGGCCACGAGCAGGTTCTTGCCGAGAGCGAGCTCGCCGTTGTGGGTCGAGGGACCGTCCGCCAGGACGTCGTCGCGGCGCACCTCCTGGCCCTCTGAGACGACCGGCTTCTGGTTCACGCAGGTGTTCTGGTTCGAGCGGCGAAACTTCGCGACCGGGTAGATCTTCCTGCCCAGCTCTTGGTGTGACCTGTCCTTCTCGCCGGGCTTGTACTCGACGATGATGTAGTCACCGGCGACCTCGACGACTTTGCCGGTCCCCTCCGCCAAGATGACCTCCCCGGCATCTCGCGCCGCCCGCGCCTCGACGCCGGTGCCGATGTAGGGCGCCTCGGGCACGAGCAGGGGGACGGCCTGCTTCTGCATGTTGGCGCCCATGAGGGCACGGTTGGCGTCGTCGTGCTCGACAAAGGGAATGAGAGCAGTCGAGACCGAGAGGATCTGCTTGGGGGACACGTCCATCAGCCCGACTTCCGAGGGCGGGACGTAGTCGACCTCGCTCGCTGTGCCATAGGAAGTGGAAGTCGCGCCCACGCGCACGCCTGCACCTTGCGGCCCGCGGCGCACGAGGACCCGGTCGCCGACGAACTGCCCCGAGGCGTCGAGGGCCGCGGACGCCTGGGCGATGACGTACTCCTCCTCCTCGTCGGCGGCGAGGTAGACGATCTCGTCTGTGACCCTGCTGTCCACCACCTTGCGGTACGGCGTCTCGATGAAGCCGTGGGAGTTGACCCGCGCGTAGCTGGCAAGGTGGCCGATGAGGCCGATGTTCGGCCCCTCTGGAGTCTCGATCGGGCACATCCGGCCGTAATGGGAGGTGTGGACGTCGCGGACCTCGAAACCGGCGCGCTCGCGCGACAGCCCACCGGGGCCGAGCGCGGAGAGGCGGCGCTTGTGGGCCAATCCCGACAAGGGATTGTGCTGGTCCATGAACTGCGACAACTGGCTCGTACCGAAGAACTCCTTGATGGCCGCGACGACCGGGCGAATGTTGATCAGGGTCTGGGGCGTGATCGCCTCGACGTCCTGGGTCGTCATGCGCTCGCGCACGACACGCTCCATGCGCGACAGGCCGATGCGGACCTGGTTCTGGATGAGCTCGCCGACCGAACGGATGCGCCGGTTGGCGAAATGGTCCTGGTCGTCGAGGCGGTAACCCCGCTCGCCGTTGGCGAGGTGGAGCATGTAGGTGGCCGCCGCGAGCACTTCGCTCGGGCTGAGCACGCCGGAGTGCTCGTCGGGGTGCTCGAGCGGGATGTCCAGGATTTGAGAGATACGGTCGATCTCGGGCCCGAGCTTGCGGTTCAGCTTGTAGCGGCCGACCCGGGTGAGGTCGTAGCGGCGTGGGTTGAAAAACGCGTTCTCGAAGTAGACGCGAGCCGCGTCGAGCGAGAGGGGCTCACCCGGACGCGCCCGCTTGTAGATCTCGAGCAGCGCCTCGTCGCGGGTGGGGATGAGCTCGCGCTCGCGTTCCCACTGTGCCTCGAGGAAGTCGAAGTGACGCACGAAGCGGTTCAAGAACGCCTCGTCCTCGTAGCCGAGGGCGCGCAGCACCACGAAGAGGGACAGGCGCCGCTTGCGGGCGACTCGGGCGCCGGCAGTGACTTCGCGGTTCGTCTTCTGCTTCGCCTCGACGTCGAACTCGATCCACTCGCCGCGGTACGGGTGGATTGTCCCGGTGACGATCGTCTTCTGGTCGCGACCGGGCTGGAAGATCACGCCGGGCGACCGGACGAGCTGGCTCACGACGACTCGTTCGGTCCCGTTGATGATGAAGGTCCCGCGGCTCGTCATCATGGGGAAGTCGCCCATGAACACGGTCTGCTCTTTGATCTCGCCCGTCGAGCGGTTCATGAACGACGCTCGGACGAAGATCGGGGCGGCGTAGGTGATGTCCTTCGCTTTGCATTCCTCGATCGAGAACTTGGGCGGCGGCCGCAGGTCCGGGTCCTTCGCGTCGAAGTCGAGCTTCAGGCTCAACTGGTCCGTGAAGTCCGCGATCGGGCTGATATCGCTGAACGTCTCGGCGAGGCCGGTCTCGAGGAACCAGTCGAAGGAATCGCGCTGGACGGCAATTAGGTCAGGAAGCGGCAGGACCTCGTCGATGTTGGCGAACGAGTAACGCTCCGGGGTGCGGGAACGTAAAGGCAAGGGTCTACTCCTCGCGGGTGCTGATCGACCGGAAAACAGGGCTGAGCGATGCTTGGGCGCGCGTCAAGGAACTAGAAGTGCAGCGGTCACTTGACGGGAGGGCACGGCAACCGTTTATATTACACGCGCCGGGACGCGCGAGCAACAGGCAAGCAGCGTCGCCGCGCGAAGGGTACGGGAACAGCGCCCCCAGGTCAAGACGTTCGGGCCGCTGTCGACGAGAGCGGCCTGTTCAGCCCTCAGGGCACGGCCGCCCCGAGGCCGCGCTACTTGAGCTCGACCGAGGCGCCAGCCTCCTCGAGCTGGCTCTTGGCCTTCTCTGCGTCCTCCTTGGAGACCTTTTCGAGCACGGCCTTCGGGGCACTGTCCACGAGGTCCTTCGCCTCTTTCAGCCCAAGGCTCGTGAGCGAGCGCACCTCCTTGATCACCTGGATCTTCTTCTCGCCGGCGCCGAGCAGGATGACGTCGAACTCGTCCTGTTCCTCCTCGGCCGGTGCCGCCTCGCCGCCGCCGCTCGGGGCGGCACTGGCCACGGCCACCGGAGCCGCCGCGGTCACACCGAACTTCTCCTCGAACTCCTTCAACAGCTCGCTCAGCTCGAGCACCGTCATCTTCGCGATGCCGTCGAGAATCTCTTCCTTGGTTACTGCCATCTCTCCTCCTGTTTTACGAATGGTTGTCGATCGTTCTCGTGTCCGGGCCGCCCCAGGGCGCGCCCGAGGTGCCTAGTCCCCGGCGGGCTCGGCGCTATCTCCCTCGGCTGGTGCAGCGGTCTCGGCCGCGGGCTCGGCGCTATCTCCCTCGGCTGGTGCAGCGGTCTCGGCCACGACAGCGGGCTCGGCGGTGTCTGTCCCGGCCGCATCGGCCACAGCAACGGGTTCGACGGTCCCACTGCGCTCTGCCACCTCGCCAGGCTCGGCCGTGGCGGCGGCAGGCTCGGCCACAGCAGGCTCGGCCACAGCAGGCTCGGCCGTGGCGGCCCCGGCAGGCGCCGAGGCGTCCCCGCCGCCTCGCTTCTCGATCAGTGCCGACAGCGCATAGGCGAAGCCGCGTGGCAGCGCCTGCAGCAGGCTGGCGAACTGCCGCATCGGGGCGGCCATCGCCCCGGCGAGCTGGGCGAGCAGTGCCTCGCGCGACGGAAGGTCCGCGAGAGCGCTCGCACCTTGGGCGTCGACCAGCTGGGTACCGAGGAAACCGCCCTTGACGATGAGCTCGGGATGCGCCCGGCTGAACTCCCGCAGCACCTTCGCGACCGCCCCGACATCGTCCCGGACGAAGGCGATCGCCGTGGGCCCCTCCAGGAGAGGATCGAGCGCGGCCTGGGCCGTGCCCGTCGTCGCGCGACGTACCAACGTGTTCTTGAAGATCTTGTACTCGGCACCGGCGGTCCGCAGCTGGCGGCGCAGGACTGCAAGGTCGGCAACCTTTAGGCCGCGATACTCGGTGAGGATGGCCGCGCTGGAATTGCCGAGATGCTCCCGCACCTCCTCAACGACGGCGACCTTCTCAGGTCTCGGACCTGCCATGAACGCTCCTTTGATCACATCCCCTGCCGGGGGTACCGCTCCCAAGAGTGGCGACACGCGGGACGTGAGAAGCGCTCAGCACTTCGCCTCGTCGGGCGGGTCGGAACCCTTTGAGCGCCCTTCGGCGCACCGGAGATCTACGGCGAGTAATTCGGTTGTGTGCCCGGGAAGCCTAGCCGACCTGCGCCGGGGGGACTACCGCCACGACACAGCTTGCTCAGGCAGACGCGGCGAGCGCCTCGTCGGTGAGGCGCGCCCGGGCCGGGTCGATCTTGACCCCCGGGCCCATTGTCGTGCTCAGTGTCACGGACCGCAGGTATCGGCCCTTGGCAGCCGCGGGCTTGGCCCGCACGAGCTCGTCCATCGCAGCTCGGTAGTTGTCGATCAGCTGAGCGCGATCGAACGACGCTTTGCCGATCGGGATGTGGACGTTGCCGACTCGGTCGGTCCGGTACTCGACGCGCCCGGCCTTGTACTCGCCCACGGCCTTGGCGACGTCGGTCGTCACGGTCCCGGTCTTCGGGTTTGGCATCAGGCCGCGGGGCCCGAGCACGCGCCCGAGGCGTCCGACTTGCGCCATGAGGTCCGGCGTGGCGATGGCCACGTCGAAGGCAAGAAAGCCCTCTTTCTCGATCCGTTGCACGAGGTCGTCCGCCCCGACGATGTCGGCGCCTGCGGCCCGTGCCTCGGCCGCCTGCTCACCGGCGGCGAAGACCGCCACCCGCACGCTCCGCCCGGTGCCTGCCGGCAAGGAGAGGGAACCGCGGACGATCTGGTCGGCGCGCCGGGGGTCGACCCCGAGGCGCGCGGCTAGCTCGACCGTCTCGTCGAACCGTGCCTTCGCAAGGCTCTTGACCAACTCCACCGCCTCGACGGGCGAATAGAGGCGATCGCGGTCGTAGCTCTTCACGGCTTCGGCGTACCGCTTTCCCCTGTTCATCTGCAAAGCTCCCTTCGATGTGGCGCGCCGCTCGACAGCGAGGCGGCCGTCACTTTGTGACGGTGACTCCCATGGAGCGAGCGGTGCCCGCCACCTGACGCTTAGCGGCTTCGAGATCGTTGGCATTGAGGTCAGGCATCTTCTTCGACGCGATCTCGGCAACCTGGGCGTCTGTGATCGAGCCTACCGACTCGCGCCCGGACAGCTTGCTCCCCTTCTCGAGACCGGCTGCTTCGCGGATGAGCACCGTCGTCGGCGGCGTCTTCAGCACGAAGGTGAAGGACCGGTCCTCGTAGATAGTTATCTCGACAGGGACGATCGTGCCCCGTTGGTTCTCCGTGGCGGCGTTGTACTGCTTGCAGAACTCCATCGTCTGCACGCCGTGCGGTCCGAGGGCCGTGCCGACCGGAGGTGCGGGCGTGGCCGCTCCCGCCGGCAGTTGGATCTTTACGATGGCGGCGACGCGGCGACGTGCCATGAAGGTTCTTCCTCTTTCTTCTCCCGCCAGGCGCTCAGAGCTTGGCGACCTGGCTGAATTCGAGCTCGACCGGGGTCTCGCGGCCGAAGATGTTGACGAGCACCTTGAGCTTGAGCTGGTCCTCGTTGATTTCCGCGATCTGGCCGGAGAAGTCCGCGAACGGACCCTCCTTGACCCGGACAGTGTCGCCCACCTGGTGCTCGAGGCGCGGCTTGGTGCGGTGCTTTTGACCCTCGACCCCCTCCGGGCGAACCTGGAGAATGGCTTCGACCTCCGCGCGTGGCAACGGCGTCGGCTTGGTGCCCGGACCCACGAAGCCCGTCACCCCGGGTGTCTGACGGATGACCGACCAGGAGTCGTCGTCAAGCTCGCACCGGCACAACAGGTAGCCGGGGAAGACCTTCCGCTGCACGAACACGCGCTTGCCGCCCTTGATCTCGGCCACCTCCTCCATGGGGATCACGACCTCGAAGATCCGGTCCTCCATGTTCATCGAGGAGATCCGGCTCTCGAGGTTCGACTTCACCTTGTTCTCATAGCCGGCGTAGGTGTGAACGACGTACCACTGACCGGGTCGGTCGTAGGGGCTCGGCTCGGCCACTACGACCTCGTCGTCGTCCTGGAACGGCAGCTCGTACTCGAGCGCGTCGTGGCTCGCCGCTCTCGGCTCGGTCTCTGGCGTGTCCTTGGTGGAGTCCTGCTCTGCCGGCGAGGTGTCCTCGGCCTCGGCCTCAGGGTGGATCGTGCTCACTTCATCATCTCCGGGCTTGTCTTCGTCGCTCAACGGCCGAAGAGGAACAGCACGCCCTTGGCGAACCCTGCGTCGAGGCCAAAGACGAGGCTGGTCATGAAAACGAGGGTGACGAAGACGACGAGGGTGTACTTCACCACTTCTTGCCGGTTCGGCCAGGCGACCTTGGCCATCTCGTTGCGGACTTCGCGGGAGAACTCGACGATGCGCTCGGGCAGCCCCGGTCGGTCGGGGGTGGGCGCTGGGCGGCGCGTCGGAGGCGGCCGCCTGGTACCCGTGGCAGGCGCGCCTTCTTCGTCAATCTGGCCCTGTCGCTGCAGGAGACGCTTTGTCTGTCGGTTCACGAAACAATCCTCGGCTGGAAACAGCGGTGAGCAGGGCAGGAGGGACTCGAACCCCCAACCGCCGGTTTTGGAGACCGGTGCTCTACCAATTGAGCTACTGCCCTCCGGGCCGGCATCGTGGCCCGCCACTGGACTGAGCACCGGTCGCCCCGGGTCGGCATCACGATAGCACCACGGGCCGGACCCTCCGCAGGCGGCCGCGGCGGGCGACGGTAACTGCGACGATCGCCGCCGCAGGGGCAGCAAAGACGCCGGCGTAGACGAGGCGGCGTCCGGAGAGCGCAGAGCGGATGACGCGCCGCTGAGCCGCCTCCTCGAGCGCGCCGAGCACGTCGGCCACGGCTCCAGGTGGCGGCTCGACCCTGGCCGCCCGCAGCTGGTTCAGCAGTCGGAGCAGCTTGCGGTACTTGGCCAGCTCAGATTGGCACCGAAGGCACTCCCCCACGTGCTCGACGACGATCTCGTCGGCCGAAGAGCCTCCGTCGAGAATCGAGGGCAGGGCCAGGGCGACTTCGGCACAAGAGATCTGCTCGCGGGACGCACCGGGGCGGGCACCCTCCGGGGACGTCAGGCGGGCGAACAGGACCCGGTCAAACCGCGGCTGCATGTCTTTCCGCCTCTTCGGCTCGCGAGGAGCCTCCGGTCCCCGCCTCGCTCCTCAGGCCGATTCCGGCGCGAGCCCGAATCCCCGCTTCGACCCGGGCGCCTCCAGGAACCCTGCTGCGCTGCCTCGAGCGACTTGAGACGCCCAGCGTCCCTGCCGGCGCGAACAGCTGCTCGCGCAGCCGCCGGCGGGCCCGGTGGAGGCGGACCTTCGCCGCGGTCTGGCTGATGCCGAGCTCGCGGGCGATCTCCTCGTGGGGAAGGTCATAGACGTCCCTGAGCACGACGACCATCCGCATCTGGGCGGGCAGCTCCACCAGCGCCTCGACGAGACGCTGGTGATCGTCCGCCGTCCCGGCCGCGGTCTCCGGATCGCTTTCGGCGCGCAGCTCGAGCACCTCGAGATCGTCGTCCAGCTCGACGTGCCAGCTCCGCCGGCGCTTGGCCACAAGTGTCGCGGAGCAGTTCACGGTGATGCGGTGCAACCAGGTGCCGAAGGCGGAGTCGCCCCTGAACTTGCGCAGCGAGCGGAAGGCGCGCAGGTACGCGTCCTGGAGCACGTCGCGGGCGTCGTGCTCGTTGCCGACGAGCCGCAGCGCCAAGGCGTAGCAATCTGCCGACGTCGCACGCACGAGATGCTCGAAGGCGACCCTGTCCCCGTTCCTGGCGAGCTCGACGAGAGGGGCGAGGTCTGCCTCGCGCTTCAGCGCGTCTCCTTGTGGAGCGTGTGCTGCCGGTCGAACTGGCAGTACTTCTTCATCTCGATCCGCTCGCGGTCGTTCTGCTTGTTCTTCATGGTGATGTAGTTCCGGCGCTTGCACACCTCGCAGGCAAGCGTCACCTTCACCCGCTTCTCGTTCTTGGCCACGCTGTTGCTCCTCTGCTCCAACTCCCGGTAGCGGCGGCCGGACTCGAACCGGCGACCCCACGATTATGAGCCGTGTGCTCTTACCAACTGAGCTACGCCGCCGCGGAGCCCCCTGTCGGAATCGAACCGACGACACCAGCCTTACCATGGCTGTGCTCTGCCGACTGAGCTAAGGGGGCGGTGCCAGCCACCATCGGCTGGCTTTGCCGCGCCGGCTGATCATATCCGCGACTGGCCGGGGAACCTAGCGGAGCCGTCTTACGATGAGCCGATGAACATCCGCCGAGCAGTCATGGCCGACGCCGAGGCCATCCGGCAGATCTACAACATCGAGGTCACCGGTTCCACCGCCACCCTCGACCTCGTTCCGCGCTCGCCCGAAGAGCAGGCGAACTGGATGGTCGCCCATTCGGGCGTGTATCCCGTGATCGTCGCTGACGAAGCAGGCGCTGTGGTCGGATTCGCCTGCCTGTCGCCTTACCGGCCGCGCCCGGGCTACGCGACTGCCGTTGAGGACTCGATCTACGTGGCGGCGGAGCATCGCGGCAAGGGGATCGGCCGCGAACTGCTCAATGCGGCTGTCGTCATGGCCCGGACCCACGGCTTTCATTCCGTCGTGGCCCGAGTCAGCGCTACCCAGCAAGCCTCGGTAGCGCTCCACCAGGCTTGCGGCTTCGATTTCGTCGGCGTCGAGCGCGAGATCGGTCGCAAGTTCGGCCGCTGGATCGACGTGGCCATCCTGCAGCGCCTGCTCTGAGCCGACCGGTCGCAAAGCCCGCCGCGCCTCCTAACCCCGCGGAAGCGCCAGCACCCGCTCTGCCTCGGTCGGGTGCAGTGCCCTTCGGACTCTCATGACGATGGGGATGGCAAGAAGGAGGAGCATGGCGATGGAGGCGAGGACGATGAGGATCGGGTTGGCCTCGCCGAACTGCAGGACGAGCTCTCGCGCTCCAGGCAGGCCGAAGAAACAGGACACGCACGACAGCATGATCACCAGCACCCTGAGGCGGTGCGCCGCGATCGTCGCCAGGACCACGACGGACCACGCCAGGTACCACGGCTGCACGGTCGGTCCCAGGAAGACGACCGCCAGCAGCGTCAGGCCCATCGCCCGCATGGTCGCGGCGCCCCTGGCGTGCCAGAGCAGGTGCGCCGCGATGGCCGCTGCGAGCAGCAACCCGAGAGTCCTCGCGCCGTTCAGGAGCAGGCTCTGGTGGTTTCCGAGCCCGAGGGCGGCCACCAGCTTGGCTCCCCACAGGCCGACCGCCGTCGGAGGATCGATCCAGGACCTTACCGTCCCGGGATTGCCCAGCGCCGATACCCAGCCCCACCCGAGCCCGACCATCTGCGAGACGGCGGTCATGACCGCCGCCGCGAGGACCGTCGCCGAGATCGTCGGCCTGAGCCGGGACCGCCACGAAGCTTCGTCCCCTGCCCAGCCCCAGCCGATGTAGACGACGCCGATGAAGGCGGGGACCTTGATCATGGCCCCGACCGTGCACAGCAGCACACCGAGCACCGGGCGCCCGTCCCGGGCCAGCGAGAGCCCGGCCACGAGGCAGCCGATCATCAAGGCGTCGTTGTGCGCGCCTGCCACCAGGTGGAGCAGCACGAGAGGGTTCAGCACGGCGAGCACGAATGCGACCGAAGCGTCGCGGCCATAGGAACGCGCCAGGCGCGGCACGAAGAACGCGATCATCAAGACCCCCACGAGGGCGAGCAGGCGGAAGCCGACGACGGCGAAGAGCTCGTTGTGGCGCACCACGGTCGCGTTCACTCCGGCGATCCAGAGGAACACCGGCCCGTAGGGCGAGGTCACGTTGGCCCAGAGTTTGTCGACCAGCCCCGAGAAGGCGTTCACGCCGATCATTCCCGGCCCGAACAGGTACGGGTTGATGCCGCGGCTCATCATCTCGCCCTGGGCGGCGTAGCTGTAGGCGTCGCGGCTGAAAAGTGGCGCCACGACGAGAAGCGGTGCCGTCCAGGCAGCGAACACAGCCGCGAAGGAGCGAACGGGCAAGCCCGTGTGGCGACGAGCGACACGGACCAGCGCGATCCAGGCCTGCATCATCAAGACCATGCCGCCGTAGACCGCGACGAGGCCGATGAACAGGTTCTTGTCCGCAGGCAAGGGAGCACCCGTCACCACCGGCGGCGGCGGGATCCCGAAGAACCACGGACGGCAGGCGGTGACCGAGCCGGCAACGATGCCTGTGCAGGTCTTCCAGGTGAACGGTGAGCTCGGCAGCGAGGCGCCCCAGGTGATGGCGACGGCGCTCACGAACCCGAAGACCGCCGGAGCCGCAAGCAACCGGACGACCGGCGTCTCCCCGCGCACATACGGCCGCACTTCTCCGAGCGGAGTGCGCAGCCGGGCAACAAACCCAACTCCGCGGTCCACCTGACCGCGGGCCTCGTCGATCAGCCCGCTCAGCCGGCCGACAAGACGCCGAGTGCGCTCGAACCGGAAGCGCGCCGCCTCCGTCTCAGCCGCCAAGGTCTCCGACGCCGGAGTCGCGTCCTCTTGGTGTCCTATGCAGCGATCCTACCTAAGCCCCTCCCGGAAAAGAACCTGCAGAGGGGTGAATGCCCATGTCGCAAGGAGCCGACAGGAATTGGCTACGGTCGGACGGTGCTTCGAACGGCGACCGCTGTGGCGGGGAGCTCGCCATCTGCGTTCTCGGCCGAGTCACGATGATCCGCGCGGTGCGCCCCCGATGGCTGGAGAAACGCGACGTCATCGCCATGGCGCTGCTGGTCGCCATCCCGCTCGCCGCTCTGTCGAGCGCCGCTCTCGCCGGCTATCCCCTGCTCACCGGCGACGACGTCACGCAGAGCTACCCACTCTCGGTGCTGTCGGGCGAGTTCCTCGCCCATGGCCACCTCCCCGTATATGACCCTTACCTTTGGTCCGGGGCCCCCTTGCTCGCGGGTGCGAACGCCCACGCGCTGTTGCCCACCACACTGCTGTTCGCCTTCTTGCCGCATCTGGCCGCCTGGGTCGTGGCGGAGGCGCTCACGCTCGGGGCCGGCGCCATCGGGGCGTTCCTACTCCTGCGGCGCGATGGGTGCCGGCCTCTGGCCGCAGCGCTCGGCGGCGCGACCTTCGGTCTCGGAGGCTTCGTGTCGTCACAGATCGTCCACATCGACTTCGTGGCCGCCTCGGCGGCGCTCGTGTGGTGCCTCGTCGCCCTGCACGGGATGGTCCGGGGCGAGCCTCACCGGCGGGCGGCCTGGGCCCTGGTTCTAGCGATTGCCGTTGGCTGCGTTGGTCTCTCGGGCAGCCCGGACATCGTGATCGACACCGTCGTGGCGCTCGGCGCCTACGGGGGCCATCTGTTGATCGCCGAGCGCGGTCGCCGGCTTGCCTGCCTGGGCTGGGCCGCCGCCGGCACCCTTGCCGGGTTGGCTGTCAGCGCCGTCCAGTGGCTCCCGGCCGCCGAGTTCGTGGCCGTTTCCGAACGCGCCCATGTCGGCTACGCCTTCGCGGCCTCGGGCTCGGTGTCGCCGGCCGAGCTGCTCGTCTCGGTCGTGCCGCACGTGCTCGGTGGCGGTCCGATCGGGCTCGAGGCTTACACCGGGCCGTACAGCCTCGCCGAGCTCGATGCCTACTGCGGCGTCCTGTCTCTGGTCGCCGTGGTCGCACTCGTGTCGCGCTGGCGCAGCCAGCACGCGAGCCACTGGAGGGTCTGGTACCTCATCGGCGCCGTTGGCCTGCTGTTGGCCCTCGGCTCCAACACTCCCCTCGAACGCGCCCTCATCCACCTCCCCATCGTGGGCGAGCAGCGCCTGCCGAGCCGAGCGCTCATCCTCTTCTCGCTGGCCTCGTCGATGCTGCTCGGCCACTGGGTCGAGGAGCAGCTCGCGTCCGGGCGGGGCGAGCTGAGACCGGCGGAGATCGCCGCCGGGATGGTGGCGCCCCTGGCCGTGCTCGGCCTCCTGTCCGCCACTGCCCTGACGGGCAAGCCTTATGGGGGGCTCCTCGACGCGGTGGCGGGGTCGGGCTGGTCGCTCGGGGCCACCGCTCCCTACCTGCTGGTCGCCGCCGTCATCGCCCTGGCGGCCGGCGCCATTGTGATCCTCGGCCATTGCTGGCCCAGGCGGCGGCTCGCGGGAGCGATCGCCGCCCTCGTGATAGCCGACCTCCTCGTGTTCACGGCAGACCAGTCCTCCTTGGCGCCCATCTACGCGCGAGCGCTCCAAGCCGGCAGCTCGCTCGAGACCCAACTTGCCGCCAGGCTCGGCGGCGGGCGCTTTGTGATCGTCGACCCGGCCCGCACGGACGGCATCGCCCTCGACCAGGTCGGAGCCTCCGACTTCAATGTGCTCTCCGCCCTGTCCAGCGCCCAGGGCTACGGCTCGCTGACCTGGGGTCCCTATGCTTCGGCGACCGGCACCCACAGCCAGGACGATCTCGACCCGGCCGCCTTGGCGACGGGGGTCCTCGACTCGCTTGACGTCCGTGTGCTGCTCACCGTCCCAGATGAGCTGTCGCTCGCCCGGGCACAAGACGAGGCACCCGAGTCCAGCGTCGGCACGCCGCCCGGGTTGGGCGCGCCAGCGATCGCCGGCGTCGGGCCCGTCCGGTCGCGAGTCGAGCTCCGCCCCGCTCAGGTCGCGAGCCGATGGTTCGGACGGACACTCGTCCTCCGCTCGGTGACCCTGGAGCTTTCCTCGCCCCCGGTCGCACGCGCCGCCCTGGCCGCACTCGGTCGCGGCGTGCGCCTGGTGTCGGAGGTCGGCGGCCGTCGCGTCGAGACGGAGCCGAGCGCCGTCATCTCAAAGCCGGACGCGCGCACGGTCGTCGTCACCTTCAAGGTGCCGCGCCTGTCCGTCGGCCTCGTGGCAGCGAACCGCCTCGAGGTCCCGGTCCGCCTCTCCTCGATAACCGTCACCGCCGTTTCCGGTACCTCCTACGGCCTCGACGGGCCGCTTGCGGCCTACCTCACGGCCCCGCACTGGGTGGTCGCGGGGACGATCGGGCCCTTCGCGGTGTTCGCGGACACCCAGGCGCGGGGCTCGTTCTCGCTCTCGGGACGGGCCGGCGGGCAGAGCGGTGGTCTTCGAGTCCGCGTCGTCCGCTCCTCAGCTTGGACACCGACCGAGACCGTGGCCGTCACCGCAGCGGCAGCGGCCACGATCGTGAGGTCCGTCGCGGACATTCCCGGTTGGAGCGCGAGCGGCTACCACGACGGCCGCACCCGAGCCATCGCCTTGCACTGCGACGGCCTCGTGCAATCCTTCTCCGTGCCGGAGGGGACCACCGTCGTGACCTTCAGCTACCACGCCCCCGGTCTCGGGACCGGGCTCTTGGCGGCCGCCTTGGGAATCGTCGCCATGCTCCTGTTCGCCCTCGCCGGTCTCGCCCGGCCCCGCCGGCGGTCCAGCCGGCGCTATCCGGTCCGAACGAAGAAGAACTAGGGACACCGGCAAGGCGCGAGCGCAGCGCTCAGGCGCCTGCACGAACGGATTGTGACAGCGCGCCAGTCACTCGCCAGCGCGAGCCACCGACTTGCTCGCAACGTCCCTTGACGAGTGGGCCGGGAAGGATTCGAACCTTCGAAGGCTGAGCCGGCAGATTTACAGTCTGCTCCCGTTGTCCGCTTGGGTACCGACCCGTCGGCGGACACGATAGTCGCCCGATCCCGCTCAATCCGCAAGGCGAGGTCCGCACCGGCCTTGCTAGCGTGCGTGCGTGCCAAGCTTCGATGTCACCTCCGAGGTCGATATGCAAGAAGTGCGCAATGCCGTCGACCAGGCGAGCCGAGAGGTCGCGACTCGTTTCGACTTCAAGAACACCGGCGCGAGCGTCGAGCTGAAGGGGAACGAGATCGAGCTGAACGCGCCGACCGAGGACCGCCGGCGCGCCCTCGTCCAAGTCCTCGAGGAGAAGCTCGTCCGCCGACAGGTCTCTCTCAAGGCCGTCTCCTACGGCAAGATCGAGGAGGCCTCCAAGGGGACGCTGCGCCAGATCGTGACGCTCAACGCCGGCATCTCCACGGACCACGCCAAGAAGATCAACAAGGCCATCAAGGATCTCGGGCTGAAGGGTGTCCAGTCCCAGACCCAGGGTGACCAGGTCCGCGTCACGGGCAAGAAGCGTGACGACCTGCAGGCGGTGATCGCCGCCCTCAAGGAACAGGACCTTGACATCCCCCTGCAGTTCGGGAACTTCCGCGACTGAGGCCCCCGGCTCTGCCGCCCTGGTGGACCGGTAGGACCGAGATTCCATTCGGGCCGGTGCTCAGTCCTCCACGGGGCTCGTCGTGGCACGGCGGCGGAGCTCGGCGACGATGCCAGGGTCGGCGAGGGTGGTCGTGTCGCCGACGTCACGGCCCTCGGCCACGTCCCTCAGCAGCCGGCGCATTATCTTGCCCGAGCGTGTCTTCGGAAGATCATCGGTGAAGATGACCACCCGTGGCCGGGCGATGGCGCCGATCTTCTCGGCGACGTGCGCCCGCAGCAGCTCTGCGTGCCCGCTGCCCACCTCGAGGCCCTGCCTCAAGGTGACGAAGGCGACGATCGCCTGGCCGGTGGTGGCGTCGCTGGCTCCGATGACCGCGGCTTCCGCCACGCTCGGATGGTCGACCAGGGCCGACTCGACTTCGGTCGTCGAGACCCGGTGGCCCGACACGTTCATGACATCGTCGACCCGCCCGAGCAGCCAGAAGTAGCCGTCCTCATCGACCTTGGCGCCGTCGCCCGCGAAGTAGCGACCCGCGAAGCGGCTCCAGTAGGTCTGCCGGTAGCGCACCGGGTCGCCGTAGATCCCCCGCAGCATCGACGGCCAGGGGAGAGTGAGGGTTAGGTACCCGCCGCCGCGATCGACGGCCACGCCGGCGTCGTCGACGACCTCGGCGCCGATCCCGGGCAACGGGAAGGTCGCACTGCCCGGCTTCAAGGTCGTCAAGCCCGGCAGCGGCGAGATCATGATGGCGCCCGTCTCGGTCTGCCACCACGTGTCGACGACCGGGCAGCGGCCGCCGCCGATCTCCTTCCAGTACCAGATCCAGGCCTCTGGGTTGATCGGCTCGCCGACCGAGCCGAGCAGCCGCAAGCTCGACAGGTCGTGCGCAGCGAGAAGATCGGCCCCCCATTTCATGAACGTGCGAATGGCCGTCGGCGCCGTGTAGAGCGTCGTGACCCCGTAGCGCTCGATGATCGACCACCAGCGGTCCCGGTCCGGGAAGTCAGGTGCCCCCTCGTACAGGACGCTCGTGGCCCCGTTGGCGAGCGGACCGTAGACGATGTAGCTGTGGCCGGTGACCCAACCGATGTCAGCGGCGCACCAGTAGACGTCGCTCTCGGGCTTCAGGTCGAAGACGATCCGGTGCGTGAAGGCGACCTGGGTCAGATAGCCCCCGGTGGTGTGCATGATCCCTTTCGGGCGCGCCGTCGTGCCCGAGGTGTAGAGCAAGAAGAGCAGGTCTTCGGAGTCCATCGCCTCCGGCGGGCTGTGGCGGTCCTGTCCGGCCACCAGCTCGTGCCACCAGTGGTCCCGCCCCTCCTGCATGACGAGGTTCCTGGCGGCGTCACCGAGCCGGCGAACGACGAGGACGTTCTCGATCGACCGGGCGCCGCTCGAGAGGGCGTGGTCGGCGTTGCGCTTCAGCTCGACGGCCTGTCCGCGTCGCCAACCGCCGTCGGCTGTGATGAGGAGCCGGGCGCTGGCGTCCTCGATCCGGTCGCGCAGGGAGTCGGCGGAGAAACCACCGAACACGACGGAGTGGGCGGCACCGATCCGCGCGCAGGCGAGCATCGCGACCGGGAGCTCAGGAATCATGGGCATGTAGATCGCCACGCGGTCGCCTCGCTCGATGCCGAGGGAGCGCAGGGCGTTGGCGCACTGTCCCACCTCGTCGAGGAGCTCCCCGTAGGTGATGGTCCGGCGGTCGCCAGGTTCGCCCTCGAAATGGAACGCCACCCGGTCGCCAAGACCGGCTTCGACGTGACGGTCAAGGCAGTTGAAGGCGACGTTCAAGCGGCCTCCGGTGAACCACCTCGCGAAAGGCAGCTGCCAGTCGAGAACCTGCTCCCAGGGCTCGAACCAGCTCAGGGCCCTGGCCTGCTCGGCCCAGAACCCCTCGGGGTCGGCCGCGGCTTGCTCGAACATCGTCCCGTCCCGCACCACTGCCGAGCGGGCGAAACCCTCCGGCGGCGGGAACGTCCTCAGCTCCGCCAGGTAGTCCTCGATGGCGGCGGTGTGCAGTTCCCCGCCGGCTCCGGTCGCGTCGCTCATCGTCCCCTCCGTCCACGCTGCGCAGAGCCGCCTGTCCGTACCAGCTGAACGCTAACGGTCCTGCATCACTCTTGTGATGCGATGTCTACCAACCGTCTACCAACCAGGGCCCGGCTGACTGCCACAATGGAGTACACATGTGTGAGTACGCCGCCCTCGCCTGCTTGGAGATCCCTGTCGGCTGGCGAGTGATCGTCGTCAGTGACCTCTTCCTCGGGGCAAAGCGAACGGACGCCTCCGAAGCTGCCTCACTGGAGCTCGCCCACGCCCTCGAGCAGGTCGAAGGTCCTGGCGCCCTTGTCGTCGCGGGCAACGCCTTCGACCTGCTCGTGCCGCCCGACGGCGACCCGGCCGCCGCCCTCGGGGCGCACGAGGAGCTGCGCCGGGCGCTCGCCGGCTATCTCGCGGCCGATTGCGACCGCCGGGCCATCCTCCTGCCCGGCAGTCGCGATCGGGCCATCTTGTACGACCCGGCCGCGAACGCCGCCGTCGTCGCCGCCGGTTTCGAGGTCGCGCTCAGCGCGAAGCTACAGGTGGCGACCGCTGGCGCGCCCAGGCAGGTCTGCATAGAACCCGGCTGGCGATTCGACGAGCGCAATGCCTTCGTCGACCCGGCCGATCGGCGGGACACGCCTCTCGGCCAGCACGCCGTGGCGGAGATCCTGCCGGCGCTGGCCGGATCGAGCTCACGCTGGCTGGACGGCATCGACCGCCTGGAGGATCCTTCCGGCCTGCCCCGTTTCGTGGCCTCGCGCCTCACCTATCGCCGCGTGTTCCGGTGGCTCTGGTGGCTCCTGGTTCCGATCGCGGTCGCTCTCTTGGCGAGGCTCCCCGTCGGCTGGCTGTTCGGCGTGCCGCGAAGGATCGAGCCCTTCTCGTCGAGGCTGCTCGGGATCGGGCTCACCCTCGTGGCCGAGGTGATCGTGGCCGGGATCGTGCTCGCCGTCGTCAACTACCGGATTTGGCATTCGGCCGGGCGCTCGCTGCTGGGACCGCCCGCCTACCGGGCCAACGACAGCGCCCGCGAAGCGGCCCGCCCCATCCTGGCCGAAGGCGGCGTGGGCCTGGTCACCGGTCACACGCTCCAACCCGAGCTCGCCCGGGTGGGCACCGGCTTTTACGCAAACTCGGGCGCCTGCGGCGAAGTCGTCGAGGAGCGGGCCTCGCGCCTCGGCCTGCCTCCGGTCTTCGTCCATGTCCAGCAGGTCTCCTGGGTCGAGATCGAAGGGGGGGCGCAGGTGCACGCGAGGCTCCTATTGGCACGGAGATACCTGCGTCCGACGACTGTGCTCGAGCGCTTCGCCGCCGGACGCCTGCCCCGCGGCAGCGGTGCACCTGCGGTCGTGGCGTCCTTCCCCGGCGGCCTCGTGTGGCCACGGGTCGCCGATCCGGCGCGCGGCCTGCGGAGGGTGCGCAGGCTGGCTGCGGCCGGCATCGCGATCTTGGGTCTGTTCGACCTCGTCTCAGCCGTTGTGCCACCCCAGGTCCGTGGTCGGCTCCATCCGCTGCTCGGCTACATCCCTCTCGGGGTCAGCGAGGCCGCAGGCGCCCTGGTCGCCCTCGCCGGCGTCGGGTTGCTCGCGGTCGCCCGTGGCGTGAGGCGCGGCCAGCGCCTGGCCTGGCTCGTCTCGATCCTGCTGCTCGCTGGCACGGTCGCGCTGCATTTGATCCGCCACGGCGACGTGGTGCAGTCGATCGCCGCCCTTGCCCTCGTTGCCGTGCTGTGGTTGGAGAGGAGGTCGTTCCGGGCCGGCTTCGACCTGCCTTCGTTGCGAGCCGGCCTCGTCACGCTCCTCGGCGGCGTGCTCGGGATCACCTGCATCGGCGCGACGATCCTTTGGAGCGTGATCCCGACCCACCGCGGAGGTCGCCCCATCACGTGGATCGACGCCTGGTGGGCCACCGCCGGGCGCCTCGTCGGCATCCGGACCGTCGCGCTCAACCCCCGCGTGGACGCGTTCTTGTACCCGGCCCTGCTGGCCATCGGGTGCGGGCTGGCCGTGGTCGCGCTCGTGCTCGTGTTCCGGCCCGTCGTCGACCGGCGCCGCTTCGGCGTGCGCAGCAACACCGCGGAGCGGGCGGCGGACGTCGTCCGCCGCCGAGGCATGGGCACGCTCGACTACTTCGCCCTCCGCAACGACAAGCAGGCCTTCTTGGAACGAGACGGTCTGGTCGCTTACGCCATCTACGGCGGCATCTGCCTTGTCTCCCCCGACCCGATCTGCGCGCCCGAGGAGCGGGAGGAGCTCTGGTCGGAGTTTCGCCGTTATGCGGATGAGCACGGCTGGTCGGTCGCCGTGCTCGGCGCCGGTGAGGAGTGGCTGGGCGCCTACCGCAGATCCGGCATGCACGACCGCTACATCGGCGACGAAGGCGTGGTGGACGTGCGGACCTTCTCCCTCGAGGGCGGCGCCCGAAAGGGCCTGCGCCAGGCGGTGAACCGGATCGCAAAGTACGGCTACGAGATCTCGTTCCACGATCCGGCCCAGATCGACGGCGCCCTGGAATTCGCTCTGCGGGAGATCATGGTCAAAAGACGCCGCGGTGACGTCGAACGCGGCTTTTCCATGACGCTCGGGCGGATCTTCGACCCCCGCGACGAGGGACTCCTGCTCGCCGTCGCGCACGGTCCCGACGGCACCCCGGTCGCATTCTGCCAATTCGTGCCGGCGCCCGGCATCCGCGGCTTCTCGCTCGATCTCATGCGCCGTGACGACGGCGACCACCCCAACGGCTTGCTCGACTTCATTCTCGTACGGACAATCGAGCGCCTGCGTGCGGTCGGGGAAGAGCACCTCGGACTCAACTTCGCCGCCATGCGGGCCGTGCTTGCCGGCGAAGAGGGCAACGGCATCCAGCGGTGGCTGCTCAGGCGGATGTCGGACTCGATGCAGATCGAGTCCCTCTGGCGCTTCAACGCCAAGTTCGGGCCGGAATGGATGCCCCGATACGTCGTGTGGGACGCGGCCGAGAACACCTTGCCGATGGCATTTGCCATCGCGAGAGCGGAGTCGTTCTGGGAGCTGCCCTTGATCGGCAGGTTCTTCCAACCCCCGGGCACCGACGACGAGCCCGAGCGCGTGGGCGCAGCCTCATCCGGGGCGCCGAGACCCGCTCAGCCGGCCGGCCACCGCTCGGGGTGATTGGCGCCGCGTCAGGCCCGGTTCGCCGCCAATAGCGGGCGCGTCAGGCTCAGAAGAGGAAGCCTGCGGCCCTAACGAAGTCGACGATCGGCGCGGGCCAGATCCCGAACGCGATCGTGACGGCGACGGTGACGAAGATGGCGACCGTGGTCGCGGGCGGCACGTTCACGGGACCGGGGTCAACACGACGCGGCGTCGCTTCGGCGGGTTCGGGCGCGTCTTGCACGTCGCCGCTGATCGACAACGACAACGAGCCCCTGTCGCTCGCGGTCGCCGAGGGCAGTCGGACTCCGTACATGAGGAAGACGAGGCGCAAGTAGAAGGCGGCGGCCACGGCCGCCGACAGCATGGCGATGACGGCCAGCGCGTACGAGTGGGCCTTCACCGCGGCCGATATCACGTACAGCTTTGCGAAAAAGCCCGTCGTGAAAGGCACCCCGGTCTGGCCGAGGAGGAGCAGCGCGAAGGCCAGCGCCAGCGCCGGCTGGCGACGGCCGAGGCCGCGGTAGGCGTCGAGGTCGTGCGTACGGTCTCCCCGCCCGCCGACGACAGTTATTACCGCGAAGCTCCCCAGCACCAAGAAGGCGTACACGAAGACGTAGTAGACGCTTCCGGAGATCCCCTGCATGGAAGCCGCCGCCAGGCCGACGAGGATGAATCCGGCGTGGTTGATCGAGGAGTAGGCGAGCATTCGCTTCACGTCGCGCTGGACAAGGCCGAGGACGGCGCCTAACAGCAAGGTGACGATGGCCATGACCCACAACACCGGTTGCCAGTCGGTGCGCAGGGTGCCGAAGGTGGAGAAGAACACCCGCAGCAGGGCCGCGAAGCCACCTGCCTTGGCGATGGCGGTCATGAAACCGGTCACGGGTGTCGGGGCGCCCTGGTAGACGTCCGGGGTCCACATGTGGAACGGCACAGCCGACACCTTGAAGCCGAAGCCGACGAGCAGCAGGGCGAGCCCGGCGAGCAGGACGCCGTTCGAGGTGATGATGTTCTTGCTCAGATAGTCCGCGATCTGGGGGAGGTTCGTCGAGCCCGTCGCCCCGTAGATGAGAGCGATGCCGTAGACGAAGATGGCGGAGGAGAACGCCCCGAGGATGAAGTACTTCATGGCGGCCTCGCCCGACTCGCGACGGCGCAGATCCATCCCGGCAAGGACATAGAGCGGGATCGACATGATCTCGAGGGCAACGAAGATCAAGATGAGGTCGTTGGCCGCCGCCATCAGCATGGCGCCCGAGCCCGCCAGCAGCGCCAGTACGTGGTACTCGGGCCCCTCGATCCTCTCGCGGACCAAGAAATCGTGGCCGATCGCCGAGCCGATGATCAAGATGCACGAAACGAGTACCAAGAACACGATGGCGAAGCCGTCGACGGCCACCGAGTCCGCTATCGCCGTGAAGGGACCCCGGGCCTGCACGTCGTGCCAGAGCACGAGCGAAGCGGCGAGCGCCGCGACCGCCACGGTCCCAGAGCCGACCGAGTAGAACGCGACCGGCACCTTGGAGAAGACGAGCTGGCCGGAGACGAGCAGCACGAGCGCCCCGCCGATGAGGATCAGCTCGGGAAGGATCGCCACGTAGTCCACGTGGGGAGTGACGAAAGTGGTCGCCGCGAAAAGGCCAGACAAGCTCGGCACTGCTGCGAACAGGCTCACGGCTTGGCTCCGGCGCCTGGGCGCAGGGCCACCCCCGGTACGCCGACTTGGGGCGGGCGCTGGTGGGCCACGACCTCGACGTGGGTGACAACCTGGCTGACCGATGGGCCGATGCGGCTCAACATCGGCCCCGGGAAGATGCCCAGCAGCACGATCAGGATGACGAGCGGGGCGAGGACGAGGCCTTCACGCCAGGTGAGGTCGCGTATCGCGCCGGCCTCGATCGTTGGCTTTCCCTGGAAGGCCTGCTGGTAGGCCCACAAGAAGTAGACGGCGGCGATGACCACACCCGCCGTCGCCGCCACGGCCCACCAGCGATGAGTGAGGAACGTCCCGGCGAGGATCAGGAATTCCCCGACGAAGCCGTTCAAGCCCGGGACACCCATCGAGGCGAGCACCACAACCATGAACACCCCCGCCAGCACCGGCACGCGGCGCTGCAGGCCGCGCATGTCGCGGACCGAGAAGGTGCCGAGCCGCTGGTAGAGGAAAGCGATGAGGATGAACAGCGCCGCCGTGTAAAGGCCGTGGTTGACCATTTGCAGGACGGCCCCGGTGAGAGCCTCGCGTGTGAGGGCGAAGGCCCCGATGACGATGAAGCCGAGGTGTGCCAGCGAGGAGTAGGCGACGAGACGCTTCAGGTCGCGCTCCACCGCCGCTACGACGCCCCCGTAGATGACGCCGATGGCCCCCAATGTGAGCAGGAGTGGCGCCAGGGTGACGACCGCCCTCGGGAACAGGGCGAGATCGAAGCGGATGATGCCGTAGGTGCCGAGCTTCGCCATGACGCCGGCGAGGATCAGCGACCCGGCAGCCGGCGCCTCGCGGTAGGCGTCGGGCGACCAGGTGTGGAACGGGAAGATGGGCGTCTTCACCGCGAAGGCGGCGGTGAAGGCGAGGAACAGGAGCACGCCCGCAGTGCCCGACAGGTGCGTGTGCGCCAACGCCCGCACGTCGAAGGTCGTCACCCCTGTCTGGGAAGCGTGGATCGAGACGAGCGCCAGGATGCCGACAAACAGGAAGGCGGAAGCGCCGAGGGTGTACAGGAAGAACTTGCCGGCAGCGTAGCCGCGCCGCTCGTGGCCCCAACCGGCGATCAGGAAGTACACCGGCACCAGGGTGAGCTCGAAGAAGACGAAGAAGAGCAGCAAGTCGAGAGCGAGGAAGCTCCCGAGGCATCCTGCCTCCAGCACCAGGATCCAGGCGACGAAGGACTTGTCGCCCGCTCGATCGCCCGAGACCGCCAGGGCGATCGGGAACAGCAGGGATGTCATCGACATCAGGAAAAGCGAGATGCCGTCCATCCCGAGACTCCAGGAGATGCCGAAGGCGGCTATCCACGGGTGGCTCGAGACGAACTGATAACCGCCGTCGCCGGCGGTGAAGGCCACGGTTGCCGCCGCGGCGATGCCGAGCACCGCGAGCGAGGCGACGAGGCCGACCACCTGCACGAGGCGACGTTGCGCGGCCGGGATCAGGGCGGCGACGACCCCGGCCCCGGCCGGGACGAGGACGAGCGTCGTGAGATAGGGGAAGGCGCTTGTCATGACGCCCTCGTCAACACGTAGGCGAGGATCAGCACGAGGCCCGCGCCGAGCCCGAGGGCGTAGTTGCGGACATAGCCGGTCTGGAGCTTGCGCAGCTGGCGGCCCGTGGCGCGTACCATCCAGGCGAACCCGTTGACGGCGCCGTCGATCCCCTTCGCCTCGACCTCAGACGCGGTCTCGACGGCGAGCTCGGTCGAGGGGCGGGCGAGGAAGCGATCATAGGCCCAGTCGATGTACCAGGCACGTTGCAAGAAGACGGGCTCGGCGGCGGGGCGCTCGTAGCTGTGGGCCCAGAGCGCGATGGCGAGGCTGACCCCGAGCAGGGCGAGGACGGAGTCGATCAGGGCGAAGGTCCACACCCCTCCGAGGCTCCACTGATGCTGGAACAGGCGCGCGGCGAACACCGGGTGCAGCCAGCGGTCTAAGAAGTCGAGATCAGGATGGATGGGCAGGTTGATGAGCCCCCCGAGCGCCGACAGAACCCCGAGCACCACGAGGGGAAGCGACATCACCCAGGACGGGTCGTGAGGGTGGAGGCCCGCCTGCCTCGGCTTGGCCTCGACCCAGCGCTGCTCGCCCCGGAACACCAGCAGGTAGGCGCGCCCCAGGTAGTACGCCGTGAGCACGGCCGTGACCGCGCCGACCGCCCACAGGGCCGGGCTGAAGGCGTAGCTGTTCAAGAGCACGTCGCCCTTGGACCAAAAGCCGGAGAACACCGGTACGCCGCCGATCGAGAGCCAGCCGATGAGGAACGTCACCGCGGTGATCGGCATCACCCGCGCCAGGGCCCCCATCGTCTTCACGTCCTGATCGTCGTTCATGGCGTGGATCACCGATCCGGCGCCGAGGAACAAGAGGGCCTTGTAGAACGCATGGGTCAACATGAGGAATATGGCGGCGTCGTAGGCGCCGATGCCGGCGGCCATGAACATGTAACCGAGCTGGGAGATCGTCGAGTAGGCGAGGATCTTCTTGATGTCGTTCTGGGCACAGGCGATCGTGGCCCCGAGCAGTGCCGTCGCAGCCCCGATGGCCGCGATGACGTGCCCCGCGTCCGGTGCCCGGTAGAGGATCGGGTTGATGCGGCACATGAGATAGACGCCCGCGGTGACCATGGTCGCGGCGTGGATGAGCGCCGAGACCGGAGTCGGGCCTTCCATCGCGTCCGCCAGCCACGGGTAGAGCGGGATCTGGGCGGACTTGCCGACGGCGCCACCGAACAGCAAGAGCCCGATCGCCACGAGAGAGGGCTCCCCGACCGAGCCCAGGTGGGCGAAGACCGTGCGGTACCCGAGGCTGCCGGTGCGCTCGTAGATGAGGAACAACGCCACGAGGAAGGCGGCGTCCCCGATGCGGTTGAAGATCATCGCCTTCTTGGCCGCGCTCGACGGGCTGTCGCGCTCGAACCAGAACCCGATGAGGAAGTACGAGCAGACGCCCACGCCCTCCCAGCCGAGGAAGAGGAACAGGAAGTTGTCCGCCAGCACGAGCAGCAACATGGCGGCCACGAACAGGTTCATGTAGACGAAAAAGCGCGGGAAGTCCTCGTCGTGCTCCATGTAGCCGATCGAGTAGAGGTGGATGAGGGCGCTCACCCCGGTCACGAAGGCCGCCATGGTCATCGACAGCGGGTCGACCAGAAGGCCCATGTCGACGTGCAGATGTCCCGCGGAGATCCAGTTGAACCAGGTCTGGGTGTAGGAACGGCCGCTCCCCGGCAGGCGGAACAGGCTGGCGAAGACGACGACCGTGACGACAAAGGAGGCCGTGACCATGAAGGTCGCGAGCCAGCCGGCCCAGGGGTTGCCGAGCTTGCGGCCGGACAGCAGCAAGATCGCGAAGCCCGCGAGCGGGAGCAACGGCACGAGGAACACGACTCGCAGCACCGGAGCTCAGCCCTTCAGTCCGTGGATGTCATCGGCGGTCGCCCCTGGGCGCCGGCGGTAGATGGAGACGATTATCCCGAGCCCGACCACGACCTCGGCGGCGGCCACGACGAGCACGAAGAAGACCGCAGTCTGGCCGGCGACGTCGTTGAGCTTCCGGGCGAAAGTCACAAAGGTGAGGTTGGCGGCGTTGAGCATCAGCTCGACGCACATGAACATCACGAGCACGTTCCGGCGAACGAGCAGGCCGATGGCGCCGATGGTGAAGAGCACCGCCGCGAGCGTCAGGTACCAGGAGGCATCGATGCTCATGAGCTGGTGACCTCCGATTCGGCAAGCTCCCCGTCACGTGTCCGGCCAACGCCGGCCATGCCGTCTCCCTCGCCCTCTGCCGGCCCTGAGTCGGCGAGCTCAGGGTCGGTGGCATCGGGCCCGTCGGTCTCTTCGTCGGGCTCTGGGGTAGCTCCGGCCGGCACGGCTTGGTCTCCGGGCGCGCGACGCGGCCGGCGCGCCAGCACGACGGCGCCGACGACGGCGACGACGAGCAGGACCGAGGTCACCTCGAAGGCGAGCAGGTAAGTGGTGAAGACCGATTGGCCCACCAGTCGCGTGTTGTCGCCGGGTGTGCCGAGGGCCGCGCTCACCGAGCGTGCGCCACCCGCCCAGCGGCCCCGCGCGAGGAGGAGCACTTCTGCGAGCCCGATGATCCCGAGCAGGATGGCGACGGGACGCTGGGCGGGGAGCGGCTCTCGTTCAAAGGCCTCCCGCCGGTCGACGCCGAGCAGCATGATGACGAACAGGAAGAGCACGACGATGGCACCGGCGTACACGATGACCTGCACCGCGGCCAGGAACTGGGCGTTCTCCTCGACGAAGAGCACTGCGATCCCGAACAGCGTCATCACGAGCATGAGCGCGGAGTGGACCGGGTTGCGCGCCAGCACCACGCCGAGGGCCCCCACGACGCAGATCACCGCCGCGACGGCGAAAGTGATCGCGTCTGGGATGGTGGCGGCCACGAGCAGGTTCGTCATGTGCCGCGCACCTTGCCCCCGAAACGCCGCGAGATCTTGTCCTCCTCCACGGTCCGGATCGAGATGTTCCCGGTGGCGACGTCGTTGCGGCTCTCGCTCTGGCCGCCCTCCGGAGGACGGACTCCGTAGCCGAGCTCAGCGGACCACTGCTCCACGCCCTCGTACTCGACGGCGCCCGAGGGGGACGTCGCCCGCATCCAGCCGGAGCTGTGCTGGTCCTCTCCCGGTCGCCAGTCCTCCCAGGGGAGGTGACGGGGCAGGCCCTCGTCGTCGACCACCAGCTCCTGTTTCGTGTAGATGGCATCCGAGCGGTTCGTGAAGGAGAACTCGAACATCTTCGACTCGGTGATCGCTTCGGTGGGACAGGCCTCGACGCAAAGGTCGCAGTGGATGCAGCGCAGGTAGTTGATCTCGTAGACGAACCCGTACCGCTCGCCCGGTGACACCGGGGCGTCCGGCGGGTTGTCGAGACCGCGCACATAGATGCAGTCGGCCGGACAGACGGCCGCGCACAGCTCGCACCCGATGCACTTTTCCATCCCGTCCTCGTAGCGGTTGAGGACGTGACGGCCATGAAGCCGGGGCGGCTTGGGCAGCTTCTCCTCCGGGTAGGGCGTGGTCACCCGGGGTTCGCCGACCTGCTTCAAGGTCACCGCGAAACCGCCGAAGAACCCACGCGACCTCTTCTTCGGCGGCTTGTTCGCCATCACCCGCCTCCGTCGGGCTCGGAGACCGCCCGCAGGTGGGCGTCGCTGGCCGGCGCCCGGCGCCATCGGGGCGAGCTCTTCTCGAGCGCCTCACGCCGGGCGCCGGCGACACGGATGGCCTGCCACAGTCCTCCGCCGGCGATGGCGCAACCTACGAATACCGAGAAGCCCCAGATGGTGCCGACCCTGAAGGCCGCCACGACCAGGAGCCAGCCCAGAGAGGAGGGGATGAGCACCTTCCAACCGATACCCATGAGCTGGTCGTAGCGCAGCCGGGGCAGCGCAGCACGGATCCATACGTAGACGTACAAGAGCACGACGGTCTTGACCGTGAACCACACGATGGGCCACAGCCAGCGGACGAAGTGGAAGCCGGGGCCGTCCGGACCGCCGAAGAACAGCGTCACCATCACGGCCGACATCGTGATCGTGTTCATGAACTCGGCCAGGTAGAACAAGGCGAAACGCAGCGAGGAGTACTCGGTGTTGAACCCACCCACGAGCTCTTGCTCGCCCTCGGTCAGGTCGAAGGGCGGCCGGTTGAGCTCTGCGGTCACGGCCACGAGGAACAGCGGGAAGGGCAAGATGCCGAGACGGAAGATGTTCCAATGGAAGAAGCTCGCCGCCTGGGAGTCCACGATCGCCCGTGTGGAAAGCGAGTGGGTGACGATGACCACCGTGGCGATGGTCAGACCCATGGCGGCCTCGTAGGAGATCATCTGCGCCGAGGCCCGGATCGAGCCGAGGAGCGGGTACTTCGAGCCGGAGGACCAGCCCGCCAGCATCGTGCCGTAGACCGACACCGACGACAACGCCAGCAGCAGCAAGATGCCCATCGCCGGGTCGGCCACCTGTAGCTCGACGGTGTGATGGGCGATCGTCACGACGCCGCCGATGGGGACGATCGTGAAGATCAAAAGGGCCGGCAGCAGCGCCAGGTAGGGCGCCAGCTTGAACACGAAGCGGTCAGCCTGGTCGGGGACGAGGTCCTCCTTGAAGAAGAGCTTGATCCCGTCCGCGAGCGTCTGCAGGATGCCGTAGGGTCCGGCACGGTTCGGCCCGACCCGGTTCTGCATGTCGGAGATGACCTTGCGCTCGAACCAGATCATCATCATCACCGCGACCATGAGCACGCCGAACACGGCGAGGACCTTGACGGCCGCGATGACCACCGCGCCGAGGTCGACCCCGTTGGCGAAAAGCGGATCGGGCATCAGCTCACCGTTTCCAATCGGACCTCGACCACCGGGGCCGAGCAGTCGATGAGCGCGGAGGCACTGGCCTCATAGATGGGGGCCGCGTTGAACTGGATGAGAGCCACCCCGCTCGGGACACCTGCGTCAGCGGTGACGACGAGCACGAGCTCGCCGCGGGGCGAGCGCACCCGGACCTGGTCACCGGGCACGACGCCGAGCCGCTCCAACTCCTCGGCGCCGAGCCACAGCTGCTGGGGCCGAGCCAGCGGTGCCAGCGACCTCGCCGACTGCACGAGCGTGCCGTGATCGTAAAGACGGCGGCGCACGACGAGGCGCCACGACCCCTCCTCTGCCGGCGGGACCGTCGTCGCCGTCCACGCGCCCGGGTCGAAGCGCAGCCGCCCGGGCGGCCGGGCGCCGGCGGGGACGGCGGTGGTGGTGCCAGGGGCAGGCGGCGCCGCTTGCGAAGCGGTGCCCTGCGCGTCACCCGGCGCCTTGGCCCGGCCCGGGATGCCCGCGCCCCCGAGGTCCTGGGCCTCTCCGGCGCCCTCTTCGTCGTCGACGCCCTCCTCGGGCTCGGCACCGGGCGGCAGCACCGCCCCTGCCGCGAGCGGCGCGCCCTGCTCCTCGACCGATTCGATGCCCGGCGTGGCGATCGGGTCAAGCCGGCGCGGGCGCCGCGTGAGCCCGACCGGGGCGCCCTTCAGAGGGACGACGATGCCGTCGGCGGCACCTGGCGCGCCGAGCGCCTCGGCCGTGCAACCCGAGTACAGCGGCGCCACGCGCTCTATCTCGGCCCAGATCCCGTCCAAGGACTCGAAACCGAGCCCAGTCCCGAGCCGATCGGCGAGCTCGGTTGCGATCACCCAGTCGGCCCGGGCCACGCCGGGAGGCACGACCTTGGCCGCGAGCCGCGAGACCCGTCCTTCGATGTTCGTCGTGGTGCCTCCGCGCTCCGCGTACCCCGCGGCCGGCAGCACGACGTCGGCCAGCATCGAGGAGGCGTTGAGGACCGTGTCGACCGCCACGAGGAACTCGACACGCTCGAGCGCCCGGGTGGCGAGTTCGCGATCGGGAAAGTCCGACAACGGGTCTGCGCCGAGGAGCACGAGCGTGCTCAGGGCGCCGGAGGCGGCAGCCTCGAGCATCCCTGCGGTGTCGAGCCCACGAACGCTCGGCGCCGAGCCCCACTGCTCCGCGAACCAGGCGCGGCCTTCCTCGAGGGGCACCCGCCCGGGGAGCAGACCGGGGGCGCAGCCGAGGTCGATGGCACCGTGCACGTTGCCGCGCCTGAGCGCCGGCAGGAAACGGGCCTGGGGCCAGGCGGCCGCGAGCACGCCGGCCGCGACCGCGATGTGATCTCCCGGCTCGGCGAGCGACGGGCGCCCGAGCACGACGACGACGCCGTCACCGGTCTCTGTGGCCACGAGCGAGCGGGCGAGCTCAACTGCTCCGCCCGGCCGGTACGGGCGCCATGTGGCCACCTTGCTCAGGCCGCTCGCCACCGGCGAGCAGTCGATTATCCGCAGGCCTTCGTTGGCGGCGGCTTGACGCAGCCTCAAGTGAAGGACGGGCAGCTCTTCACGCAGGTCGCCGGCAAGGATGATGACCGTGCTGGCGGCGACGGTCTCCGCGATCGTGGCCCGCGGCAGGCTCGCCACGAGCTCGGCAGGAAGCCCGTCGCCGAGTTGGGCGTCGAAATTGTCGGTCCCGATGACGCCTTTCGCGAGCCTGACCCAGGCGTAGGCGTCCTCGTTCGCCAGCCTGGCGCCGCCGATCACCCCTACCGCGCCCGCCCCGGGGCCCTCGAGCGCCTGCGCGAGCGCGTCCGTGACGTCGCCCAGTGCCTCGTTCCACGTCGCTGGGACGAGCTCGGTCTCACGGCGAACGAGCGGCTGCCCCAGTCGCTCGTGGACTTCCACAGCCTCGTAGCCGAAACGCCCCCGGTCGCACAGCCAACTCTGGTTCACCGGGTCGGAGTCGACGCCGAGGTAGCGCACGAGCGCCCCCGCCGAGGACTGGGCGGCCACGCGGCAGCCGACGGCACAGGTCGTGCAGGTTGTCTCGACCTGCTCGAGGTCCCAGGGACGGGACTTGAAGCGGTACGGCACCGAGGTGAGCGCTCCCACGGGGCAGATCTGGATCGTGTTGCCCGCGAAGTAGGACGTGAACGGGTCACCGGGGAAGATCGCCACCTCGATGCGGTCGCCGCGCTCGGCGAAGTCGATGAAGGGCTCGCCCGCCACCTCTTCGGCGAAACGGGTGCAGCGTGCGCACTGGATGCACCGCTCCCGGTCCAAGAGCACGAGGGGGCCAATCTCGATGGGCTTGGCCCAGTGCCGTTTCTCTTCATCGAAACGGCTCTCGCCCGGGCCGTACGAGACCGACTGGTCCTGGAGAGGGCACTCCCCCCCCTTGTCACAGACGGGGCAGTCGAGCGGGTGGTTCAAGAGCAGGTACTCGATCACGCCCTCTTGCGCCTTGCGGGCCGCGGGCGACCCGGTGAAGACCTCCTGGCCGTCGGCCACCTCCACGAAGCATGCCGGCTGCAGGCTCGGGCCCCTCGGGCCGGAGACCTCGACGAGGCACATCCGGCACATGCCGACCGACTTCATGCGCGGGTGGTAGCAAAAGCGCGGGATGAAGACCCCGGCCCGTTCGGCGGCGGCGATGATGAGCTCACCCGGGTGCGCCTCCACGACGCGCCCGTCGACGGTGATGGAGACGCCCGCTGGAGCTTCGACGACGTCAGCCACGACGCACCGCGTCCGGGGGGAAGGGGCAACCGCCCTCTTTGACATGCACCAGCATGTCGTCACGGAACATCTTGGCCACCGAGACGATCGCCGAGGGGATGGACGGCCCGAGCACGCAGATGGTCGTCTGCCGCGGGGGCCACAACAGGCCCGGCGAGATGTTGTCGCAGGCGTCGAGCACGAGGTCGATGTCCTTCTCGCGCCCCAGGCCCTGCTCGAGGCGGTGCATGATCTTCTCGATCCAGCCGCTGCCCTCCCGGCACGGAGTGCACTGACCGCACGATTCGCGGTGGAAGAACTGGGCGATGCGCCACGCGGCGCGCACCGGGCAGGTGTCTTCGTCCATCACGACGACCGAGCCGGACCCGAGCATCGAGCCGGCCCGGCCCACCGCATCCTGGTCCAGCCCCAGATCGAGCTGGGCCGGGCCCAACCAGGGGGCCGAGACACCGCCGGGGATGAAGGCACGCAGCTGCTTGCCGCCCCGTATGCCCCCGCCGAGCGAAGGGTCGTAGATGAGGTCCTTGAAGGTCGTCTTCGACATCTCGATCTCGAACCAGCCCGGGTGCTCGACGCGACCGGAGAGAGCGAAGAGCCTGGTGCCGGCCGAGGAGCCCTCGCCGAGGGCTGTGAACGCAGCCGCCCCGTGGGTGATGATCCAAGGCAGGTTGGAGACGGTCTCGACGTTGTTGACGACCGTCGGCTCCCCGTACAGGCCGACGGCGGCGGGAAAGAACGGGGGCTTGATCCGCGGGAAGCCGCGCTTTCCCTCGAGGCTCTCGAGCAGCGCCGTCTCCTCTCCGCAGATATAGGCCCCCGCGCCGGGATGGATCACGACGTCGAGCCCGTAGCCGCTGCCGAGGACGTCTCCGCCCAGAGCTCCGTGAGCATAAGCCTCGTTGCAGGCCTGCTGCAGGCGCTCCAAGCCCAGGGCGAACTCACCCCGGCAGTAGATGAAGGCCTGCTCGACCCCGGTCGCGTAGGCCGCGATCGCCGTCCCTTCGATGATCTGGTGCGGGTCACGCTCGATGAGCATGTGGTCCTTGAAGGTCGCCGGCTCGCTCTCGTCACCGTTCACGACGAGATAGCGCGTCGGGGTCTGGCGCAGCATCGACCACTTGCGCCCGGCTGGAAAGCCGGCCCCGCCGCGGCCGAGCAGGCTCGCCTTGTTGACCTCGGCGGCGACGTCCGCCGGCGCCATCGACAGCGCCTTGCGGAGACCCTCGTAGCCGCCGGTGGCCAGATAGCGCTGGAGCGTGAAGGAGTCCTCCAGCGCGACGCGCGAGGTGACGATGCGGGGCGCTTGGGTGATCATGCCGGCACCGGCCCCGTCGCTGGGCCGGGCCCTGAGCCCCGGGCCGCGCCCGGCTGCTTGCCCCCGGTGCCGCCAGGCCCTGCGCCGCCGGACGCCAACGACCTCGCCGCCAGGGCGGGAAGCCCGACGCTGCGCTCGACGCGGCTCAGGACCCCCTGCGCCGGCACGGTGTCGGCGAGGCGGCCGGAGCGGAGGTCCTCCGCGAGCTGGTCGAACCCGTCAGGGTCCAGCGGGCCGAAGAAGCGGTGGTTCACCTGCACGCAGGGCGCGATATCGCAAGCGGCCAGGCACTCGGCCTCCTCAAGGGTGAACTCCCCGTCGGCCGTGGTCTGGCCGACGGAGATCCCGAGCGACGCCTCGGCATGGTCGAGGACCTCGTAGGCACCCGCGAGCATGCAGGCGATGTTCGTGCAGACGCTGAAGACGTGCCTGCCGACCGGCTCGGTGTGAAGCATGTCGTAGAAGGTCGCCGTGCCTCGCACCTCCGCGGGCGTGCAGCCCACGAGATCGGCGATCTCCTCCATCGCCTCGCAGGTGAGCCAACCGTCCTGCGACTGCGCGAGGTGGCACAAGGGGATGAGAGCGGAACGTGGCCTCGGGTAGCAGGCCACTATCGCCTCCGCCTTGGCGCGGTTGTCTGGGGAAAGGTGCGGCATCAGCGGTCCACCTCGCCCATGACCGGGTCCACGGAGGAGATGACCGCGATGGCGTCCGCGATCAACCCGCCGCGCAACAGCGACGGCAACGACTGCAGGTTCACGAAGCTCGGACCCCTGATGTGCATGCGGTACGGCTTGCTGGACCCGTCGGCGACCAGGTAGCAGCCGAGCTCGCCGCGGGGTGACTCGATCGCCACGTACACCTCTCCCGCGGGGACCTCGAATCCCCTCGTGAAGATCTTGAAGTGGTGAATGAGCGCCTCCATCGACTCGTCGATGCGCGCCCGTGGCGGCGGCGTCACCTTCTTGTCCTGGGCCCGGTAGTCACCGGGCGGCATCATCTCGACGCATTGGCGGACGATCTTGCACGATTCCCGGATCTCGTTGAGCCGCACCGCGTAACGGTCGTAGGTGTCGCCGACCGTGCCGACGATGACGTCGAAGTCGACCTCGTCGTAGGCGAGATAGGGCATCGCCCGGCGGAGGTCCCAAGCAACGCCGGAAGCCCGCAGGAGCGGTCCCGTCGCCGACATCGCGAGGGCGAGCTCCGGGGAGAGGACCCCGACTCCTTCCGTGCGCTGCTTGAAGATCGGCTGGCCGGTCAGCATCTCGTCGTACTCGTCAACGCGCCCGGGAATCGTGTCGACGATCGCCGTCACGTCGTCCTGCCACCCGTCGGGCAGGTCCGCCGCGACACCGCCGGGCCTGATGTAGTCGTGGTTCATGCGAAGGCCCGTCGTCTTCTCGAAAAACGACAGGATCATCTCGCGGTCGCGAAATCCGTAGATCATCATCGACGTCGAGGCGAGGTCCATCCCGTTGGTCGCCATCCACATCACGTGCGAGGAGATGCGGTTGAGCTCGGTCATGAGCATCCTGATCCACGTCGCCCGCGACGGGATCTCGATGCCCAACAACGCTTCCACCGCGAGCGAGAAGACGAGCTCGTTGTGCAGCGGAGAGAGGTAGTCCATGCGCGTGACGTTCGTCGCCCCCTGCACATAGGTGAGCTCCTCGCCCGTCTTCTCCATTCCCGTGTGGAGGTAGCCGACGATGGGCTTGGAGCGCAGCACCGTCTCGCCCTCGAGCTCCAACATGATGCGGAGCACCCCGTGGGTCGAGGGGTGCTGGGGGCCCATGTTGATGATCATCGTCTCGTCGGCACCGAACTCGACGTCGATGTCGCCGGAGTCGAGCACGAACCCCTCCGGAAGCTCCGAGGCCACGCCTTGCTCGATGGCGAGCTCCTCGCGGCTGGTCTCGTCGAGGTCCTGCATTTCCTGCGGGCCTTCGAAGGTCTCCGCTATCAGCTCCTCGTCGGTCACCGCGGGCCCGGCGCTTCCTTGAACTGCACCGGCACGCGCCCGACCGAGTAGTCCTTGCGCAGCGGGTGCCCCTCCCAGTCCTCCGGCATCAGGATCCGAGTGAGGTCCGGGTGGCCTTCGAAACGAAGCCCGTACAGGTCGAACGCCTCCCTCTCCATGTTCTCGGTGCCGGGGTAGAGATGGAAGAGCGTGGGTAGGACGGGATCGCTCTCGGGGACCTGGACCCGGAGCCGGACCCGTTGGTGACGCTCCAGCGAGAGCAGGTTGACGACGATCTCGAAGCGTTCGGGCGTCACCCCCTCGGGCAGCGGCCTGTCCGGGTGGCGCAGGTAGTCCACGGCGCACAGGTCCGCGCACATCTCGAAACCGCCCTCGCGCAGCGACCCGATCACTTCCAGGTACTGGTCGCGCGTGACGTGCAGGACCTCCTGGCCGAGCACGCCTTTGGAGGCGAGCACGCTCACGCCGGCCAGCTCGGCGGCGCTCGCGGCCTCCGGGGCGCCAGTGGTCTCCGGGGCGCCAGTGGCCTCCGGGGCGTCAGTGGCCTCCGGGGCGCCAGTGGCCTCCGTCTCCATCAGCGCGGCGTCCCCAGGCGCACCCCGGTAGGTGGTGCGACCCATCCTGACGGGGACGGCTCGGAGGTGAGGTCGATGCCGGCCCCCATCTCGCCCGGGCGCCGCTTGGTGAGCTCTTCCCGGCGGATCTTTTCGTGCAATGTTAAGATCGCGTGAATTAGCGTCTGCGGGTTCGGCGGGCAACCGGGGGCGTAGACGTCGACCGGGACGATCTGGTCGACACCTTGCACGATCGCGTAGTTGTTGAACATGCCGCCCGACGAGGCGCACACGCCCATCGAGATGACCCATTTCGGCTCGACCATCTGGTCGTAGACCTGCCGCAGGACGGGCGCCATCTTCTGCGACACACGGCCGGCGACGATCATGAGGTCGGCCTGGCGCGGGGAGCTGCGGAAGACTTCCATCCCGAACCGAGCCAGGTCGAAGTCGGCCGCGCCGGCAGCCATCATCTCGATCGCGCAACACGCGAGGCCAAAGGTCGCCGGCCAGACGCTTGAGCGACGAGCCCACTTCACCAGCTCCTCTAGAGAGCCCGTGAGGAAGTTGTGACTGAGATCTTCAAGGCCCACGGTGCCTGCGACCCCCGCCTTATGCCGCCTCGCCACTCGACGGCCCGATGCGCCTGACGGTCGAGGACGAGGTTCGGTCGGACTCCGGCTCCACTGGGCGGACGCGCTTGAGGGGGCCCCAGTCGAGGGCACCGTTCGCGACTAGGTACACGAGAGGCACGAACACCGAGGCGGCGAACACGAGGATCTCGACAAGGCCGAACCGGCCCAGGCTCTGCGCGTCCACGGCCCAGGGGAAGATGAAGATGACCTCGATGTCCACGACCACGAAGATCATCGCGATCAGGTAAAAGCGCACCGGGAAGCGCCGAGCCGGCTCGTGGTCGGGCACGATGCCGCACTCGTACGGGGCCTCCTTGGCCGAGGTAGGTCGCTGGGGCGCAAGCAACTTGGACGCGACGAAGGACAGGCCCGCGAAAGCGATGCCGAGCACGACCATGAAGAAGATTGGGAGATAGCTGTCCAGGCTGCCCATATGTCCTCGGCGGTTTTTAGCACGCAGGCTACTGCCGAGCACATCGAGACCGCTCGCCGAGCGCCGCTCCTAACATGCTCGCATGGCTGCGACGAACGGCGGCGCGGCTGAGCTGCAGCCTCCCCGCCCGAAACGATGGGATTGCGACGTCCTCGTCGTCGGCGGCGGACCGGCCGGCGCGGCGGCTGCGTACTGGCTCGCGAGCGCCGGCTTAGATGTTCTCGTCGTCGAGAAGAAGCACTATCCGAGGGAGAAGACCTGCGGAGACGGTCTCACGCCGCGAGCGGTCCACCAGCTCGAACAGATGGGTCTCGCCGACGAGCTGGCGCCGCACCATCGCTACCGGGGCCTTCGCGCCAATGCCTACGGTCGTGCGATCGCGATGGACTGGCCCGAGCACCCAGGGCTTCCCTCGCACGGTTACGTGATCACGAGGGCCGACCTCGACGGGCTCGTCGCCGCCGGCGCCGAGAAGGCGGGCGCGGTCATCTGGCAGGGCGCCGAGGCATTGGCGCCGCTGGCGGAGCCTGCCGCGTCCGGTGCCGCAAGCGGGCCGGGTCCGGCCTTGGCCGGCGGGGCGCTGCGGCGAGCTGGGGGCGCCATCGTGAGAGACCGGACCCGGGCGACGACAACCGAGGTCAGCGCCAGCTTTGTGATCGTGGCCGACGGGTCCTTGTCCCGTTTCGGCCGGGCGCTCGGGACCGAGCGCAACCGCCGGTGGCCCCAGGGGATGGCCCTTCGCGGCTATTACCGTTCGCCGCGCAACGCCGAGGCTTACATCGACTCGTTTCTCGACATCCGCGACGCCGATGGCAAGGTCGTGCCCGGCTATGGCTGGATCTTCCCGCTCGGGGACGGCCGTGTGAACGTCGGGGTGGGCCTTCTCTCCACGAAGGGGCGGTGGAAGCACGTCAACACCGCCAAGCTCATGGAGGCCTTCGTCGCCCAGGCGCCGGCGTCGTGGTGCTTGCGCCCGGAGACATCCTGCGGGGCGCCGACCGGTGGGCGCCTTCCCATGGGCCTGGCCGTGGGGCCGCGCGTCGGCCCGGACTGGATCGCCGCCGGCGACGCCGCGAGCGCCATCAACCCCTTCAACGGCGAGGGCATCGCCTATGCCTACGAGACAGGCCGGCTGGCGGCCGCCACGGTCTCGGACGCGCTCGAAGCCCGCGACCCGCGCCTGCTCGTCGCCTACGAGAAGTCCCTGCAGGACGTCTACGGCCTCTACTACAGGGTGGCCCGGGCGTTCATCGGCGTGATGTCGCGCCCCGGCCTGATGCGCGTTTGCGTCAACACCGGTATGTACAGCCGCTCCATCCTGGAGTGGCTGCTTCGGATCATGGGGAACTACCTACGGCCCGACGAGATCGGGCCGGCCGAGGCCGTGTACAGGACCGTCGCCGCCCTGGCTCGTCAGATCCCCGAGCGCTGAGCACCTCCGTCGAGCAGTTCGGCAACCTCGGCAGCGAAGTAGCTGAGTATCAGGTCGGCGCCCGCGCGCTTGATCGCCCCCAGGTGTTCGAGCGCGACGGCTTGGCGGTCGATCCAGCCTCTCTCGGCAGCGGCCGCGACCATGGCGTACTCCCCGCTCACGTGGTAGGCGGCGAGAGGGACGTCGACCGCGGCCCGCACCGCCGCGATCACATCGAGGTAGGCGAGGGCCGGCTTGACCATGACGATGTCCGCCCCCTCCGATACGTCGAGGCGCACCTCCTCGAGCGCCTCGCGCCGGTTTCTCGGGTCCTGCTGGTATCCCTTGCGGTTCCCGCCGCCGGCGATCGTCACGTTCACCGCATCGCGGAACGGGCCGTAGAGGGCGGAGGCGTACTTCGCCGCGTAGGCGAGGATCCCGACCTCGCTGTGGCCCGAGGCGTCCAGTGCCGCCCGGATGGCACCTACCTGCCCGTCCATCATCCCGCTCGGGGCGACGAGATGGGCGCCGGCGTCGGCCTGGGCGACAGCCACTTCGCCGTAGCGCACGAGCGTGGCGTCGTTGTCGACCTCGCCGCGCTCGTCCAGCAGCCCGCAGTGACCGTGGTCGGTGTACTCGTCCAGGCAGAGATCCGATATGAGGACCAGATCGTCGCCGAGGCTGGCGCGAAGCTCCTTGAGCGCGATCTGGACGATGCCGTCGGCGTCCGATGCACCCGATCCGGTCGAATCCTTGCGGCTCGGCACGCCGAACAGCACGACGGCCCCGATGCCGAGGGACGACAGCCGCTTGGCCTCGAGGACCAGGGAGGCGACCGTGTGCTGCGAGACTCCCGGCAGCGACCCGATCGGCACGGGGGCCTCGATCGATTCACGGACGAAAAGCGGAGCAACGAGGTCGTCGACGCCCAGCGCCGATTCGGCCACCAGGCGGCGCATCGCGGGGAGCCGCCGCAGGCGCCGCAGCCTGCGAGTCGGAAAGTCCACCAGCCGAGACTACCCTCGGTCGTCCGGTGCAACCCGGCCGGCGACCCACTCGACGAGCGCGTCTACGAGCCCGCCGGCGGTGTGCACCCGTGCTACGACGTCGACGGCGAGGCCGGCCGCCACAGCCGTGCGAGCCGTGACCGGACCTATGCAGGCCACCACCGGCGGCACGCGTTCGTGGCCTGCGAGCTCGAGGTAGCCGGTCACCGACGACGACGACGTGAAGGTGATGACATCGGCGTCGCCGAAGGCCTCGACGCCGCCCCCCTCCTCGGGCGCCGGCCGGAGAGTCCGGTACGCCTCGACCACCTCGACGTGCCAACCCCTGGCACTGAGGCCGGCCGCCAGCACGTCGCGGGCCCCGGCGGCGCAGGGCAACAGCACCGATCCTGCGCCGGGTCGCGCCGGAGCCGGGAACTCCTCGACGAGCGACTCGGCGACGTATCGGTCCGGGACCAGGTCGGCGACGACGTCGCGCTCGGCCAGCGCAGCCGCAGTACTGGCGCCGACCGCCGCAACTTTGACGTGGCCGGGCACCCGGTCGGTGCCGAGCCGACGCCAGCAGCGCTCCACGGCATTGGCCGAGGTGAAGACGACCCACTCGAACTCTCCGATCCGGGCGAGTGCCCCTGCGAGCGCAACGCCTTGATCGGCAGGGTCCGCGATCTCGATCACGGGTAGCTCGACAGGGCAAGCCCCGGCCGCGGCCAGCCGGTTCACCAAGCTCGCTGACTGGGCCCGGGCACGAGTCACTATCACGCGCCAGCCCGACAACGGCCCGGTCGGCGGCTCGAGGTGCGGCGGCCCCTCGGCTTGCGGCGGGCCGCTCACGGCAACTTGGCGGTGCCAAAGAGGATCTCGGCCCCCCCGCAGTGGTCGAGGATCTCGCGGGCGAGTGCCCGACCCACCTCTGCTCCGTCCGGGCCGATCATCGCCCTGCGGAGCAGCACGAGCCCATCAAGGCTCGCGATCAGACCCTTCAGCTCCACCGCCCCGTCAGTGCCGATCACCGCATGGGCGCCCACGGGCAGCTCGCAGCCGCCGCCCAGCTCGGCCAGGAAGGCCCGTTCAGCATCAAGGCAGCGATGCGAGCCGATTTCGTCGATCGAGCGCGCCACCTCGGTCGTAACCTCGTCGCCCAGTCGGCACTGGATCGCCAGGGCCCCTTGACCCACCTGCGGCAGCATCATGGAGACCGGGAGCACTTCGGCCGCGAGCCGGGCGAGGCCGAGACGCTCCAGTGCGCCGTAGGCCGTGACGACGGCCCCCGCCTCGGGCACCTTGCTGAGACGTGTTGCGACGTTGCCCCGCAACTCCACAAAACGCAGGTCGGGCCTCAACCAGGCCAGCTGCGCCCGCCTCCTCGGAGCGCCGGTGGCGACGCGGGCGCCGGGACCGAGCTCGGAAAGGGCACGCCCGACGAGGGCGTCTCGCGGATCTGCCCTTTTCGGTACGGCGACGATCCCGAGCCCCTCGGTGCCGGCGCCGGAAGGAAGATCCTTGGCCGAGTGAACCGCAAGGTCCGCCCGGCCTTCCAGCAGCGCCTGCTCGACTTCCTTCACGAAGACGCCCTGACCCCCGATCGCGCCGATAGGACGGTCGCCCTGCACGTCGCCGGCCGTCTCTACGACGACGAGCTCGATCGCCACGCTTCCGAGCGCCGCAGCTGGCGCCGCCGAGGCGATCGCGTCACCCACGGCCTCGGCCTGGCGCAGCGCGAGCTGGCTGCCACGAGTCGCAATCCGGAGCGTCAGCACCGTGCGCTTTCCGTCACAGTCCTGACCCGGAGCCCTCCTCCGAACCGGCGATGGCTTCGGGATGCACGATGTAGAAGGCGAGCGCCTGGAGCTCCACGGAGAAGTCGACCTGGCGGAGCAGGACAGTTTGGGCCACCGTCAAGACGGTCGGGGCGAAGTTCAAGATCGCCCCGACGCCCGCGGCCACCAGACGGTTGCAGACGTCTTGAGCAGCACTGGCGGGGCAGGCGATGACGCCGATCACCCGGGTCGCGTCGGTGATGACCTCCGGCAGCTCCAAGATGTGGCGGACCGCCAACCCGTCGACGTCCTCGCCGATCTTGGCGGTGTCGACGTCGAAAAGGGCTACCGTTCGGAAGTTCTGGGTCGAGAATCTTTGCGAGTGGGCGAGGGCGTGGCCGAGATTGCCCATGCCGACGATCGCGACCTCCCATTCACGGTCGAGACCGAGCTCGTGGCGTATCTGGCCGAGGAGGAAATTGACGTCGTAGCCGGTACCAGGCGTGCCATAGGTACCCAGATGCGACAGGTCCTTGCGCACCTTTGCGGCGTTGACCCCGGCGGCATCGGCGAGCTCGGCCGACGAGACGGTCGGGATACCGTCAGTCGAAAGCCCGAGCAGGGCGCGCTGATACAACGGCAGCCGCACGACGGTGGGCTCTGGAATCCGCCGGGCGAAACGTTCGGCCATTCGACCTGATGGTAACTACTTCGTGCGCTCGCTCACAAAACGCGCCCGCTGGCAGGGCGGGTGCCGGCGCGTTTCAGCCGGCTTCGGTGAAACGGTCCGCGAGGTAGCGGTCCACGTCCTCCTCGCGGAGCCGGTAGGACTTGCCGACACGCACCGCCGGCAGCTGGCCGGACTTGATGAGTCGGTAGACAGTCATGTTCGAGACTCGCAGCGCCCGGGCTACTTCGGCGACAGTGGAGAACCTTGCCTTGGCGTACTCGATGTTTGACAGTTGCATCACCCCTCTCCGCCAGTCACGAATGTACGCCAATGTGGCTGAAGTGCAAAGTGGGAGGGCCCGCGGCAAGCTGGATCGAGCCGGGCAGAGCTCAGCGGTGGCCGCTCGCGTCAGTCCTAGGCGCCGAGTTCCCGGGAGCGGCTGGCGGCCGCGGCAACCGCTTCGATGACAGCGGAGCGGAAGCCGTGAGCCTCGAGAACCCGCAAAGCGGCGGCCGTCGTGCCGCCCGGAGAGGTGACCGCCGCCCGCAGCAGCTCCGGTGAGTCGCCCGACTCGTAGAGGAGACGGGCGGAGCCGATCAGGGTCTGGACCGTGAAAAGGCGGCTCACTTCCCGCTCGAGGCCCGCGTTGACCCCGGCTTCGACCATCGCCTCGGCCAGCAAGAAGAGGTAGGCGGGCCCTGAGCCCGACAAACCGGTCACGGCGTCGAGCTGATACTCGGGGAAGCGTGCCACGACCCCGAGCGACAGCAGCACTCCTTCCGCCCACGTGAGGTCGCTCTCTGTGACCGATGATCCACCGGCGAGTGCCGAGGCGCCTGAGCCGAGCAAGACGGGAGTGTTGGGCATCGCCCGGAGAACGACGACATCGCGACCGAGCCAGGACTCGAGCTGGGCAAGCCTGAGCCCGGCCACGATGGAAAGCACGCGGCGGCAGCCGGACCCTGCGATGGTCCGGCACGCGGCCCTCGCATCGGCTGGCTTGACCGCCAGCACGGCGGACTCTGCGGTGATCCCCTCCTCGCTCACGACCACTCCGGGGTAGTGCTCGACGAGCTCTGCTCGCGCCGAGGCCTGGGGCTCGACCACGCCCAGCTCACCTGGGACGGCCCAGCCCGATCGGAGAAGGCCGCCGAGGAAAGCGCGGCCCATCCGGCCACCGCCGACGACGACAAGGCGGGTCACGATCCCGGCCTCAGCACTCGACCAGGGTGCGCGAAGTCAGGTGGTCGTACAGGCGACGGAGCCGGCTTGCGGTGATCGACCAGGTGTAGCCGGACGCCATGGATGCACCGCCCGCACCGAGCTCGGCTTGCAACAAGGGGTCGGTGCAGATCTCGGCGGCAAACCTGGCGTAGGCCTCCGCGTCGCCGTCGTCCACCAGATAACCGGTCCGGCCGTGCTGAACGAGGGTCGTCAAGCCCCCGACCGCCGCAGCCACCACCGGTGTGCCGCACGCCGCTGCCTCGAGGGCGACGAGGCCGAAGGACTCCGAACGCGACGGCACGAGGCAACAGTCCGCCGCCCTGTAGTACGTCGAGAGCAGCTCATGGGGCTGTGGCGCCACGAAGCGCACCTGCCCGGCGAGGCTGGAACCCTCGACCAGGGCGTGCAGTGTCTCCACCTCCGCTTCGCCCCTTGGGCCACTCGGGCCGCCGACGACGACGAGCTGGGCGTTGGGAATGGACCGCGAGAGGACCATGAACGCCCTCAGGGCGACGTCCGCCCCCTTGAGCGGCTGGATCCGGCCCACGAAGAGCAGCAGCGGACCTCCGCCCCCGAGCCCGAGCGCCCGGCGGGCGTGGGTGCGGTCACCGGGCGAGAAAAAGGCGTGGTCGACTCCGAGCGGTACGACCTCGACCCGGTCGGGCTCCGCGCCGTAGAGGTCCACGAGCTGGTCGACCTCGACGGAGCACGACGCTAAAAGGGCGTCCGAGCAGCCGATTATCTCCGACTCGGCACGCGCCCGCCGCCCTGGCTCGGCGCTTTGGACCTCCTCGGGGCTCGCCTCTGCCTTCACCCGGTCAAGGGTGTGGAACGTCGAGACGAGCGGCAGCCCGAGGCGGTGCTTGATCGCATGGCCGGCCAGCCCCGAGAGCCAGTAGTTGGCGTGGATCACATCCACCGGCGGGTCGGTGACGCCGAAGGCGGCCCGGGATGATCCCGTCATCCGGTCGATGACCGACTCTGTGAACTGCTCGACGTGGTCTTGAAGGGTCTCCTTGGCGACGGCGACCGGCGGACCGGCGGCGACGTGATGCACGCAGAAGCCGGGCTCGACGGCGACGATGTCGGGCAGCTCGGGAGACCAGCGCCGCGTGTAGACGTCACAGATCACCCCTCTGCGGGCGAGCGCTGCCGAGAGCTCACGAACATAAACGTTCATACCGCCGCCGTCCCCCGTCCCCGGCTGGGCCAAGGGCGAAGTGTGCATCGAGAGGACGGCCAACCTGCGCATCGAGGGCCAGCCTACTGAGCGAGCCCCGGGATCAGGCCTTTGGGACTTCCAGCTCGGCCGGTGGCCCTTCGCGCTCGGCTCCCCACAGTCCGTTCTCACGGCGGAAGGAGAGGTAGACCCGCACGAGGGCCTGGCGCTGTTCTTCGACCAGGTGGGGATCAGTCAGGATGTGCCGCACGAGGTCGTCGTCACGGCGCTCGTCCTCGAGGATCCCGGCTCTCACATAGAGCGTCTCGGCCGAGATCCGCAGCGCCTTCGCGATCTGCTGAAGGATCTCCGCCGACGGCTTGCGCAGACCGCGCTCGATCTGGCTCAGGTAGGGGTTCGAGATGCCGGCGATCTCCGACAGCCTGCGGAGCGACAGCCTGGCGGTGTTCCGCTGCTGGCGGATGAACTCGCCGAGGTCGGCCCAACGGTCCGATGACTGGCTCTCGGTCATCCAACCTTCACTTGAGCAGGCTGTCCGGGTCCGCCGCTCCGACCTTGTAGCGATGGACGATCGCCGCCTGGAGGTGGTCGATCTGGTCGTGCAGGGCCCGGCGCCTGGTCGAGACGCCGGTCTCGGCGGCCAGCAACGACTGGGCGAGCATCCGCAACTCCTCGTCCCCGAAGGCCCCCAGGTTGGCACCGGGCAGCACGCCGTGTCGCGCCGCATCAGCCTTCATCTCGGCGGTGAGCACCTCGACGACGAGCTCCTCCAGTGCCAGATCGCTCTGCTCGGTCCACCCTTCGGCGACCCCGGCCATGGTGAGACGAGGCTCGTGAGCATGGACCGGCGCCGGTGAGCTGGCACCGGAACCGGCGAGGATCGTGGGCAGGTCTTCGATGAGCCGGCCCGTGTCGCCGCGCACGCCGCGGCCCCGCGCTTCGAGCTCTGCAGCGACGATGTCGAGCTCGCCCTGGAGCACGCGTCGCACGTAGGAGAGGGCGACCTCGGCTCGTTGGCAGGCGTCCCGGCGAAGTCTCAGCTCATCGACGGGAACGGCCTCCAGGTCACTGGTCAGCTCGGGATCGAGCAGCCGGTCTATGTCCTCTTGGTGCAGGCCCATTGCGACCGAGCGTACCGCCGCTCGTGGCGGGATGCCGTAGGAATCCGGCACGAGCAGGCGGGAAGTAGCGGTACACGGCTTTGCCGACGAGGCCTGAGGGCGCCACGGGCCCGAACACTCGGCTGTCCCGGCTGGCCGCGCAGTTGTCGCCGCGCACGTCGATGCCTGTCGGGAGAACGGCCGCAACCCGCTTCACGAGCAGCCGCCCGGGCTCGGCCGGGTCGCGCAGCGCCACGAGGTCGCCCGCTCGAGGGCGGCCAAGGCTCACGACGAGGAGCCGGTCGCCGGGAGCGAGCTCCGGCATCATGCTGTGGCCCTCGACTGCGACCCGCCGGGGCCGCGTCCGCAGCGAAGCGACGACGACGATCGCCGCCGCGACCGCGGCGCACGCGGGCAGCCTCGAGGCGACTGCGGCGGCAGCTCGGCCCCCCGGCCGGCGAGCCCGAAGCCGGGGATAATCTGAGCTGGACCTAGCCATCGATGCACGACCAAGGAGCTGCCGCATGCAACTCACCTCGCGTTTGCTGACCCTGCTCGACCGTCTGAGCAGCCCGGCGACCGTCCACGCCCACTGCGACTTGCCATGCGGCGTCTACGACCCCGCTCAGGCCAGGATCGAGGCCGAGTCGGTCAAGGCCATCATGGAGAAGTTCAACGCCTCGAACGACGAGGTCTTCAAGGAGCGGGCCCTCTTCATCAAAGAAGAGCGCGCCGAGCTCGTCAAGCATCACCTCTGGGTGCTCTGGACCGACTACTTCAAGCCTGAGCACCTCGAGAAGCACCCGGAGCTTCACAGCCTGTTCTGGACCGCCACCAAGACCGCCGGCGAGTCCAAGAAGACCACCGACGTCGCCGTCGGCCAGAAGCTGCTGGACCAGATCGCCGAGATCGATCGGATCTTCTGGGAGACGAAGAAGGCCTGAGCGGGACGCCGGGCGGGCGCCCGCGGGAACTCGCAGCGCTCACCCGCCGGAGACGGGTGGCAGCACCGCGACCTCGTCGCTGTCGCGGACGGGCGCCTCACGACTTGCCGGGTCTCCGTTGACCCAGATCGCGCTGACGGCGACGACGGCCGCAAAGCGCGGCCCGTAGCGCTCGGCGGCAACGTCCAAGATCTCACCGACGGTAAAGCCGTCGATGCCGGTCTCGCTGGTGCCGGCACATTCGCGTGCCTGGGCGAAGAGACGAAGCCGGGCCAAGCCGTCAGGTCCCGGCCGGAGCGCTCGGCGTCATCGGCGAGTCGTGCTCGGCGCAGCGCCGTGTCAGGGGTGAGCTCGCGAGCCGATCGTCGCCGATCGCACGGCCGCAGGCTTCGCAGGACGCGTAGCTCCCCTCGTCCAAGCGCCGCAGCGCCCGTTCCACATCCTCGAGCTCGGCCTCGGCGTGATCGAGCACGCCGAGATCCTCTCCTGGAACGCCCTCGAGCATGCTTGCGATCGTACCGAAAGCTGGCGCCTTGACGGTGAGGCGCCTCCGAGGAGAGGTCGCCTCAGTCGTCCTCGAGCCACCTGCGCCTGGCGCCCACCACCTCGAGGCCCGGCAGGGACCAGATGAACCGCTCCACGGCATCAAGGGTCTCTGTGACCACGCGCTCGCAAGCCGCTGCCGCGGCCACCTCGACGATCGAACGCTGATGCAGGTCCTGGAAGTCGGCCTCGGCGACAGCGACCGCAAAACGTGAGCGGACCCCGTCGATGACCGGGCGGAGCAGGGAACGTTTCTCCTTGAGGGAACGACAGGCCGGGAAGTGGAGCTCGACCACCAAGGCACCGATCACACACCAAGCATCCCGCGCGCCGGCGCCGGCCGCGCCAGGTCCCTCGTGGTTCGTTTCGCGCCTGCCCGATCTGACCCAGTCCTGCCTGGCAGGTAGAGTCCTGGGCCAGAGGAGGCACCATCTGCCGCGCCAGGCGCGACAACGACGAGGAGAGCATGCCGTAATGGCACAAAGTGGCAACCGACCGCCCCGGCGTGGCCAGCCGACGAAAAGTGGAAGCCGCCCGGCGGGCAACGCCAGCCCCACTCCCGCCAACGGGCACGACGCATCTGCCGCCGAGCGGGCCCGCGAGCGCCTGGCCCAGCGCAGCAGCTCTGGTCAAAAGCGCCAGAGCGCCTCGCAGCGCGCGCGATCGGCTGCGCCGGCGACGTCGCGGGAAAAGGCGCAGGCGGCCGCTCGGCGAGAGAGGGCGGGCGGTCCTTCCTCGCGGCGCGGATCCGCGAGAAGGCTCGAGAAGCGCTCCACAGCCATGACGGTGGCCATCTTCGGCACGGTGTTCGTCCTGCTGGCCGTTCTCGTCATCGTCCTCGTGTCGCTGACCGGGGGCAGCAGCGCGAAAGCCGGGAGCGGGTTCGGGATGAAGCCCGCGCCCGCGAGCGTGGTCAACGCGATCAGCAACGTGTCGGCCTCGGACTTTGCAGTCGCCGGGACTTCGATCACCTCGTCCGGGCCGTGGACCCAGTTCCTCTCGGCCCCGAAGAACCCGCAGCCACTTACCAGCGGCGGCAAGCCGCTGATCGTCTACGTCGGCTCGAATTACTGCCCGTACTGCGCTGCGACCCGCTGGCCGCTCGCCGTCGCCCTCGCGCGATTCGGCACGTTCAAGGGCCTCAAGATCACGTCTTCGGGGCTCAGTGACGAGTATCCGGGCACCAACACCCTGAGCTTTTACCACGTGACCTACAAGAGCCCCTACATCGCCTTCCTGTCGAGCGAGCAGTGCTCAGACCTGGTCGCCTCCACCTCGTCGCCGGCGGTGCAGGACTGCTTCGGCTACGAGCCCTTGGAGAAGCTGACCGGGACGGCCCTCAGGGCCTTCAGCAAGTACGACGCCCAGCCCTACCAGACTGCCAACAACGCCGGCGGCATCCCCTTTGTCGACTTCGGCAGCCAGCTCATCGAGGACGGTGCCTTCATGGATCCCACCATCCTCGCGGGCTACAGCCACGAGCAGATCGCGCAGAGCCTCAGCGAGAATCCCGCCGCTTCGCCGGCCCAGACGATCCTGGACGGGGCCAACTACTACTCGGCCGAGATCTGCAAGCTGACAGGTGGCAAGCCGGGCTCGGTCTGCGACATGCCCGTCGTCAAGCAGGCGGCCGCTTCCCTCCCCAAGCCGTGAACCGCCAGAACACCTCGCCGAGGGCGCGCCCGGTCGCGCCGACGACGCCCCCCAAGGCGAAGGCTCCGGCGGAGGACCCTAACGCCGTTTCCACAGGCGACCTCGGCGAGAGCAGGCTCTGGCGACCGATCGCCACCGGCGCCATCTGCATCCTCGGGATCGCCATCTCGATCTACCTCCTGATCGTGCATTACGACCGGGGCGCTCTCATATGCCACGCCAGCGGCGTCGTGAACTGCGAGGAGGTGCTCACGAGCCCTTCATCGGTCATCTTCGGCATCCCCGTGCCGATCTTCGGGCTCGCTTACTTCATCGGGATGGGTGCGATCAGCCTTCCCGCCGCCTGGCGCTCCGAGGCCGCCTGGCTCGCCTGGGGGAGGATCGCGGGGGCCATCGCCGGCGTCGGGATGGTGGTCTACCTGATCTACCAGGAAGCCCTCGTCCTGCACGCGATCTGTCTGTGGTGCACGGGCATCCACGTGCTCACCTTCGCCATGTTCTTGATCATCATCACCGGCTGGGAGGACACGGGTTACGCGCAGTCGCGCTGGAACGACTGACCGGCCCTTTTCCGGGGCAGGCTAAGGCCGTCGCCAGCGGCTGCCGATGCATAGGCATGGCCAGTATGTCGGCGATCGGCCCGATCGGAGCCGGCGTCGTCGTCGTCGCCGTCCTGTTCTTCTGGGGCTGGACCCGGGCGGCGCGATTCCGGGCCGAGCGCGGCAAACCTCCCTGGGCCATCCCGCCGGCCGGCTGGGGAGTCGTGTACGTCGCGCTGGCACCGATCGGCTGGATCCTGTACTCGGCCGCGTCGCGCACGACCCAGGTCGTGGATCCCTCCCTTGCCCACCGGCCGGACGCCGTGATCGCCGATACGGCCGAGGAGCGCGAGAAGCTCAGGCGGATCGCCGGCGAGCTGCCGCTCCTCCGCCCGCCCAAGCCGGACTCGCGTGGCTGGCACCTGGATCCCCTGCACCAGCGACGCTTCCGGTTCTACGACGGTCAGCGATGGACACGGGAGGTGACCGAAGACCCGGCACGCCGGATATCGGTCGCAGCCGGAGACGTGAACGCCGACCTGCAGCGGCGGCTGAAAGCGCTTCCCCCACCCCCGGACACGGCGGCGTCGTGGCACGTCGACCCTCTCGGCACCTATCGCTTCCGCTACTTCGACGGCCGGGCATGGACCGAAGAGGTCCGCCAGGCGCGCCAGTCCTAGAGCGCGCTCCGGGGGGAGGGCTCGAACCTCCAACATCCGGCTCCAAAGGCCGACGTTCTGCCGATTGAACTACCCCGGAAGGAATCCTTTGCCCGCATTTTTACAACAGTGACCGTCCCTGGCCGGTCACGTCGAGTCCCGGCCACGATTCCCACGACCCGCTGCGCTCCCCCTGGGGCCTGAGAAACCGGTCCTCCGATGGGCAAGTCTTGCCCAAGTTCGGCTAGCGTTCCGCCCGCCATGGGATCATTGATCAAGAAGCGCCGCAAGCGGATGCGCAAGAAGAAGCACAAGAAGATGTTGAAGCGCACCCGCTGGCAGCGACGCGCCGCCGGCAAGTAACAAGCCCCGAACCAGCCGATCGAACGCGCGTCGTCCCGTTTCGTCGCCAGGCGCCGGGTGGTCGCGCCCGGACGCCCCTCACAGCGCAGGAGTGCTCGCCGCCGCGACCACGAGGGCTCGGCTGCGCTCGGCCCGCACGGCGTCGGTGAGCTCGACCACGAGATGCCCGGCTGCCTCCGGAGCGCGCTCGAGATACCAAGTGCCGCCGCTTCCCGCCAGCCGGGGCCGCTCACCTGCGACGGCCGTGATGAGATCCCGCCACCAAGCCAGGCGTGGCTCACAGGCCACGGCCGCCGGTTCGAGATCGTTGCCGTGCTCGCCGAGCGGACCGCCGAGGGCGTCCCAGACTCGGTAGACCTGAGCGGTCGGCACGCTCAACGCAGGCGTCACCAGCACCACGGTGAAGTCTTCGAAACCGAGCGGCTCGACCCGCTCGCCTACGCCGCTCACGAGCGCCCTCCCGCCCATGACGCAAAACGGCACGTCTGCTCCCAGGCCGGCGGCGATGGCAGGATCGAGAACACCTGCCCACCTGAGCACTGCCGCCGCATCCGAGGAGCCACCGCCCAGTCCGGCCCCGGCCGGTATCCGCTTTCGGAGCCTCACCCGGGCGCGCCGGCCGACTGCGGTGAGCGCCCGGATGACCAGGTTCTCCCCGCCCGCCGGTCCGGTGCCCGGCGCCGGGTCGCCTGCCCGATCTCCCGGCCACGCCCCTGCGGGCGAAAGGCGCCCGGGTTCGCCGACCCAGGCCAGTTCGTCACGAACCTCGAATCCCTCGGCCCCTTCTTCGATCTCGAGCTCGTCAGCGAGGTCCAGGGTCGCCATCTCCGCCTCGAGCAGGTGATAGCCGTCGTCACGGACTCCGACGACACGCAGGCCGCGGGTCAGCTTGGCGGGCGCCCGAACACGATCGACCGGCGGCATGCGACCAGCTTGCCCCACTTCTCGATGCTCAGCTCCTCCGCCCGGCAGCGGCCGTCGATGCCGGCGGCCGCGAAGACCGCCTCGTCGACGAGTCCCTCCAGAGAGCGGCGGAGCATCTTGCGCCGGCCGCCGAACCCGGCTCGCAGGAGAAGATCGATCTCCTCGTAGCTCGCCTCGGCGGGATCGACCGCCGGCGACGGGCGACGCTGCAGCTCCACGAGCACCGACTCCACGCTGGGTCGAGGCAGGAAGACCCCCGGCGGGACACGCCCGAGGAGTCCAGCCGCCGCGAAGTAGGCCACGCGCACCGACACGGCGCCGAAGCCTCTCTCCCCTGGTGCCGCGACAAGGCGCTCACCGGCCTCACGCTGGACCATCACGAGCATGCGGTCGATGGCCGGCACGTCACGGAGAAGATCGAGCACGAGCGGGGTCGCCACGTTGTAGGGGAGGTTGGCGACGAGCACCCACCGGGGCGCCGTCGCGAGCAGGTCCGCCCAGTCGCACGACATCGCGTCGGCCTCGACCACGGTCACCCCGAGCGGCTCGACCATCTCCCGCAGGACCGGGATGATGCCCTTGTCGACCTCGAGCGCGGTCAGCTGGGCCCCGGTCGCGGCGAGGGCGACGGTCAGGGACCCGAGCCCGGCTCCGATCTCGAGGACGTGGTCTCCGGGACCGATGCGCGCCAGACGGGCGATGCGTTCGGTGGTGTTCGGGTCGGCGACAAAGTGCTGGCCGAGCGCCTTCGAAGGGTGCAGGCCGTGCTGGCTCAAAAGACGCGCCACCTCGCCGCGGCCGGGGGGGCGCCGGGAGGAGAAGGCGGGGGGGCTGCTCGAAGGCTCGGCGATCTCAGCCTCCGAGACCGAATGCCTTCTCGGCGTTCGTCCAGCTGAGGGCCGCCAGGAGTTCGGGCTCCAAGCCCTTCAGCTGCCCGATGGCGGTCCCGACGACGGTGACGTTGGCCGGGCTGTTACGGCGTCCCCGATGCGGTACCGGAGTGAGGAACGGCGAGTCGGTCTCGATCAGCAAGCTGTCGGGCGGGCAATGCACGACTACCTGGCGCAGCTCTTCGGCGTTGGCGAAAGTCACGATGCCGCTGAAGGAGAGGAAGGCGCCGACCCGCAGACACTGCTTGGCCTCCTGCTCGCCCCCGGCGAAGCAGTGGAAGATCGTCCGCTCGGGCACGCCCTCGTTCTCGAGGATCGAAAACGTGTCCTCCCAGGCCTCCCGGGTGTGAATGACGAGCGCAAGGTTGTGTCGGTTGGCGAGGGCGATCTGGGCGGCGAAGACGTCGCGCTGGACTTCTCGCGGAGAGTTGTCGTAGTGGTAGTCGAGCCCGCACTCGCCGATGGCCACGACGCGCCAGCTCCGCAAGCCGCCGCTCGTGGACAGCTCGTCGAGGAGCTCGTTCACCGGACCGAGCCCGGCCTTGGCGTCGTGGGGGTGGAGACCTACGGTCGCGAAGAGCTCGGCGCCCCGTCCCAGGCGGGCCCCGCGGGCGGGAGAGCGATTGGCCGACAGCTCGGCCGCCAGGGTCACGGCCCGCCGCGACGAAGCCTCATCAGTCCCGACGCACACCATCCGCCCGACGCGCGCCGCGCGGGCGAGGGTGACGGTCTCGGCTGGGTCAGGGTCGTCTTGCAGGTGGCAGTGGCTGTCAGTCCAGATGGCCGTGGGCAACGACGGCCCCCATTGGTCCGAAAGCGACCCGACGGCGTCGGCCGGGACGGCTCTCTCGCCTGTCTCGTCCTCTCTCGCACGGGATCGGCGACCGGCACCGAGGCGTCGGAGCCAGGAACCCTCCCGACGATCGTCCCGCGCGCTCGGATCGTTGGATTCGTCCACGTCTCCTCTTTCGTTCAACGTTCCCTGGTGCGCCGCGGGAACAGCGGCGCACCTTTTGTCACGAGCAGGCCCCCCGGGTAGCCGCCCCAGAGAAGACAGCCGTCGTCGGCGGCCGCGCCTGGCTCGTCGGGCCGGCCCAATAGCCCGATCCGCGCCCAGAGCTCCGCCGCCGCCCCCGGCATCACGGGCGAGACGAGCACCGCCACGATCCGCAAGGCTTCCAACGCGTCCCCGAGGACGGCGTCTACGGGCGGACCGGGCTCGAGCTTCCACGGCTCGGCGGTCTCGAGCTCGGCATTCGCCGCCCGGACCAGGTGCCATGTCGCCTCGAGCGCCTCGTGGGGCGCAAAGCGTGCCCAGGCCTCCCGGCACGCCGCGACCACCTCGGTCGCCACCTCACTGAGCCGGACGGCGGGTGCGGCGGGCCTCGGAGCGGGACCGATGCCCCCGCACTTGCTCCCGACGACCGTGGCGACCCTTGCGAGCAGATTGCCGAGATTGTTCGCGAGGTCCGAGTTGTACCTCGCGACGAGGCCCTCGTAGGTGAAGTCGCCGTCCGCGCCGAGCGCCACCTCCCGGACAAGGTGGTAGCGGAGGGCGTCGACGCCGATGTCGGAGGCGAGCGCGACGGGGTCGATCTGGTTCAGCCTCGTCTTGGACATCTTCTCCCCGCCCACGAGCAGCCACCCGTGAACCATGAAGTGGGCCGGCGGGTCGATGCCCGCGGCGAGGCACATCGCCGGCCACCAGACGCAGTGGAAGCGGATGATGTCCTTGCCGAGCAGATGGTGGGCCGCCGGCCACCACTTCGAGAAGCGCTCGGGGTCTTCGCCGTAGCCGATGGCGGTGATGTAGTTGACGAGGGCGTCGTACCAGACATAGACGACGTGCGCGCTGTCCCAGGGCACCGGTACGCCCCAGTCGATCGAGGTCCTCGTGATCGAGATGTCCTGCAGGCCGCCCTTTATGATCCCGAGCGCCTCGTTGCGCCGGGACTCGGGGAAGATCGCCTGCGGATGTTCCTCGTACCACTCGAGCAAGGGCTGCTCGAAACGGGAAAGCTCGAAGAACCAGTTCTCCTCCGTGAGCCATTCCACCGGCCGCTCGTGCACCGGGCAGCAGTGCCCTTCGAGCAGGTCGATCTCGGGGTAGTAGGCCTCGCACGACACGCAGTACCAGCCCTCGTACACGCCTTTGTGCATGAAGCCGTTGTCGTATATCGCCTGCATGAACCGTTGCACGCTGGCGAGGTGACGGGGCTCGGTCGTGCGGATGAAGTCGTCGTTGGAGATGTCGAGGGCCGCCCATGAGGCGACATAGCGCCGGCTCGTACGGTCGACCCACTCCTGAGGCGTCACTCCTTGCTGCTCGGCGGCGCGGGCGTTCTTCAAGCCATGCTCGTCGGTGCCGGTGAGGAACCAGGTGTCGTCGCCGATGAGCCGGTGCCAGCGGGCGAGGGCGTCGGCATTGACCGTCGAGTAGGCCGTGCCGAGATGAGGGGCGTCGTTGACGTAGTAGATGGGCGTCGTCAGGAAGAAGCGGCCAGGCACGTTCCCAAGTTACCGGTCGCCGTGCGCCAGCGAAGACTCGTAGGCGAACCGCTTCGACACGCCGAGGTCGGCAGCCACCTCGCTCGCGGCTTGCCGGCGGCTGGCGCCGGCCGTCATGCGCCGCTCGACCGCGCTCTGGACCTCCGCCTCGCTCGGCAAGAGGGGCTTGTTCGAGGGCGCGCCCGCTACCACGAGCACGTGCTCTCCGCGCGGCGGAGCCTCAGAGTTGCGCTCGCATGCCTCGGCCAGGGTCCCGCGCCAGGTCTCCTCGAACCGTTTCGTGAGCTCCCGGCACACGGCCACCTTGCGTTGCCCCCCGCAGGCCGCGGCGAGATCCTGCAAGGTCGAGCCGACACGCTGGGGCGCCTCGTAGATGATGCTCGGGTGCCTCGCCGCCGCGATCTCGCCGAGGCGCGCGGCGCGCTGCGGCCCCCGTCGCGGCAGGAACCCTTCGAAGCGCCAGCGGGCAGTCCCCAGCCCCGCGACCACGAGGGCGCTCAAGGCCGCCGAGGGCCCGGGCACGGTCGTGACCTTGTGGCCGCAGGCGATGGCCGCGGAGATCAGCAGCTCGCCGGGATCGGAGATGGTGGGCGTGCCGGCATCGCTCACAAGGGCGACCGCGGCCCCTCGGTCGAGCAGCTCGAGGACCTCGGCGACGCGCTCGCGCTCGTTGTGGGCGTGCACCGAGAGCAGGCGGGCCGCCCGCAGGCCCAAACGGGCGAGCAGCTGTCCGGTGTGACGCGTGTCCTCGCAGCAAACGACGTCGGCCTCTTGAATCCTGGCCGCGGCACGGGGCGAGAGGTCGCCGACGTTGCCGATCGGGGTTGCGACGACGACGAGCTCGCCACGAGCAGGCGGCTTGGCCCTTTCCGGGTCTGCGATCGTCAACCTTTGATCTCCAGCTGGTCACCGGGGGCGAGCTGCCACCTCGCGAAGGCGCCCGCTTCGGCTTCGAGCACGGACCGGCCTCCGCGGCGGGGAAGGGCGATCCTCTGGCGGCCCAAGGTCGTGGTGGCGACGACGCTCAGGTCATCGGTCAAGAACGCGACATCGATGGCGAAACGCATGCCGATGGTGTGCACCGAACGGGTGTGACGCAGCAGCAAGGCTCCCTCGAAGCTCTTCTTGCCCAGTAGGCCGCGCGATCTGGCCGCGAGCGACGAGGCGACCTCGACGCTCGCGAGCACCTCGCCATTACGCAGCAGCCATGCCATGTACCCGTCCCTGTCGCGCCCGAAGCCCCGAGCGGTGGTGAACCCAACGCTACCGAACGGTCGCGCGGCCGTGACCAAAAGCACCAGCGTGGGAGCCACTACACTGTCCCGCTTGTGTCCAAGCGAACTGTGAAGCGCAAGCTGCGCAAGAAGAAGAAAGCCAACCACGGCAAGAAGCCGAACTGCGGTCGCGGCTGATCCTCACACCTTCCAGTTCGCTCCCAAGCGGCCGAGCTCGGCCGCCAGCACGCTCGGCTTGTCGGACATGATCCCGTCGACTCCGAACCTGACCAGCTGCTCCATCTCGGAGGGGTCGTCGACCGTCCAGACGTGAACCGCCAGGCCGCAGGCGTGCGCGGCCTCGACGAAGCTCTCGTCCACGACCCTGAGCGGGCCGAGGCGCGCCGGGGGCTGCAGGGCGACGTAGCGCCCGATGTCGTCCTGCGGCGGCTCTCCGGCCTTCAGCCGGCGGTAGAACTCGCTCGTCGCCTGCTGGCCGGCCACGATGCCGACCTCGGGCGCCCACCTGGCGAACGCCGCCGTCGCCGCGTCCGAGAAGGAGGCCACGATCACGTCGTCCCTCCGGCCGTGCTCTGCCAGCTCCCGGGCCAGGGCCTCCTCGTAAGGGACGACCTCGGGGGCGGTGCGTTTGATGTCGAGGTTGAGCACGACGCCGGGGAAGGCCTCCAGCACCTCCGAGAGCGTTGCGACGCCGAGGTCCCGATCGGCGGGGGCTCTCCCCCTGAGCACGTAGTCCTCGGGAGGGCGACCTCGAACGGCATTCTCGCCGGGGCAGAACCAGTAAGCGTTGTCGAGCTGGCGCAGGTCCTCCAGGCGAGAACGGGCGATCTCCCCGTTGGCGTTGGTCGTGCGGTCGAGCGTCGGGTCGTGGCTGACGACGAGTCGCCGGTCGCGGGTGGCATGAACGTCGAGCTCGATCCCGGTGGCTCCGTGCTCGAGGGCCTGCCGGATCGCGTAGATGGTGCTGGAAGGAGCCTCTCTCGCACCCCCTTGGTGCGCGAAGGCGATCACCCGCCGCTCCAGCCAGGGGTTGTCACGCACGATCGCTGTCTACCAGCTGAATACGCTTCTCGCTCGGCAGGCGGGTAGCCTCGGCTCGCCATGATCGATCACATTCTCCTTGACGTCATCGCGGCCCTCCGCGAGGCGTTCGAGGGCGCGCTGTTGGAACAGCAAGCGGTCGAGGAGCGCTTCCAGGTTGACGTCTTCCTCGGCGACGTCGCCTTCGAGACCTCCTACAGCCTCCCTGGAGAGGACAGCCCCGCGCGAGTCAGGGCGGACCTCAGCCTGGATTGGCCGACCTGGAGCCAGAGCGCCTACCGGTCGTGGTCGATCGGCGAGCCTCCCGCCGAACCGCCGGAGCTCGTCGTCGAGATCGCGCTTCGCGTGCAGCGTCTCGCGGCAGTGCCCGACCCGGCCCTCGTGCTCTCCGCGCTTGCAGGTGAGGGACCCGAGTTCGGCTCGGAGCGCTTGGAGCAGTCCGGGCCGATGATCGAGCAGCTCTACGAGCCTTCCTCGGCGACTCCCGCCTGTGCCATCGAGATCGCCTACCAGGGCAGCATCCGGCTCGAGGAGCCTGTTCTGGACGATCCGACGAAGCTCGACGGTCAGGTGGCGGGCCTCGCCCGCTGGGTCGCCTCCGCACTCGTGCGCCTGGCCGATCTCGACCTGGCCTTCCTCCCGCCGGACGAGGACAGCGACCAGGTCTGAAGGGCCCCGCTGGTCCGAAGCGCCCCGCTGGTCCGAAGCGCCCCGCTAGAAGGGCGCGGCAAGGCCGGTTCGCGCTGCCAGCGAGCGCAGCGAGACTCGGGGCTGGGCGCCGAGATGGGAGACGATCTCGGCTGCCGCCAGGGCTCCGAGCCGGCCCGCGACCTCGAGTGGCGCCCCGTGCACAAGGCCGTGGAGGACGCCGGCCGCGAAGATGTCGCCAGCTCCCGTCGTGTCGTCCACCGGGCCGACCGACCAGGCCGCGACACTGGCTCGCCCGGCGCCGTCCACCAGCACGGCACCCCGAGGCCCGAGGGTCACCGCCGCCACGAGACCCGGTCGTTCGAGTGCCTCGAGTGCCCCCGACAGGTCGCCTGCCCCGGTGAAGCGCCGTGCTTCCTCCTCGTTGGCAAAGAGCAGGTCCACTTTGTCATCGACGAGCGCGTTCAGTGCTTCGCCGTGGCGCTCGACGAGAAATGGGTCCGACAGGCTCAGAGCCACCAACCCGCCGGCCGACTTCGCCAGCTGGATCATCCGCTCCAGCGCCGCCAGGGTCCCAGGCGAGTCGAGCAGGTAGCCCTCGATGTACAACCCAGCGGCGGTGCCCATGTCAACCCGCTCGACCGCCTCGAGGTCGATCACGACGCCCGCGCCAAGGTTCGTCGCCATCGTGCGGCCCGAGTCCTCGGTGACGAGCACCAGGCACTGGCCGGTGGGCAGACCGGTGGCGCTGTGGCTCAGCACGCAGCGCACGCCGACTGCGGAGAGGTCGCGCTCATAGCGCTCACCGAGCGGGTCGGCACCCACCGAGCCGACAAAGGTCGGATGGTCTCCCAAAGAGGCGAGCCCGGCGGCAGTGTTGGCGGCCGATCCGCCGGCGACTTGGACCCAGGAAGGCACGAGCTCGAGGATCCTCGCGATCTGCTCGCCGTCGACAAGGGTCATCGACTCCGGCTCGACGCCCGATGCGGCCACGGTCGCTGCATCCACGTGCGCGAGCCGGTCGACGATGGCATGGCCTATGCACACAACCTCGGTCGTCCGACTGCCGAGCGGCTCGCCCGAGCCGTTCGAGGCGACGTGAGGCGATCCGGGCTCAGGCACGAGTCCTGACGGTAGCGGGTGCAGAGCCGTGGCCGACTAGTCTTCGGTGCTCGTGACTTCGAACACAGACGAAACGGACTTCAGGCTTCCCCGCGACGTCGTGCCCACTCGCTACGAGCTCTCCCTCGCTCCCGACCTCGAGGCCGCCAAGTTCCTGGGTCATGAGCGGATAGAGCTCGAGGTGACGACGCCGACAAGCTCGATCGTCTGCAACGCCTCTGAGCTGCAGGTTTCCAACGCCACGCTGAGCTGGCCGGGCGGCTCACCTCGGCCGGTCGGGCTTGCGATCTCTTTCGACGAGGAGCTGGAGCGGGTCACCTTCACGCCGCCTCGCCAGATCCTGCCCGGGCCTTGTGTCCTCGAATGCGATTTCGCGGGCGTGCTCAACGACAAACTCCGCGGCTTTTATCGCAGCACGTTCCGGGACGAGCAAGGCCGTGAGCAGGTCCTTGCCACGACCCAGTTCGAGTCGACCGACGCACGCAGGGCCTTCCCGTGCTGGGACGAGCCGGACCGCAAGGCAGTCTTCGCGGTCTCGCTCGAGGTCGATGCCGGCCTGCTGGCTATCTCGAACGCCGCCGAGCGCTCCTCTTCTGATCTCCCCGGTGGCAAACGTCGCCTCTGGTTCGCCGACACCATCCCGATGTCGACCTATCTCGTCGCCTTCGTCGTCGGCCCTCTCCGGATCACCGAGGCCGGGCGCGTGGAGGGCACCGCGCTGCGGGTGGTCCACACCGCCGGCAAGGAGCGGCTGACGGGCACCGCCATCGAGGCTGCGGAGCACGCGTTGCGCTTCTATGCCCAGTACTTCGACCAGCCCTATCCGGGCGACAAGCTCGACCTCGTCGCGATCCCGGACTTCGCCTCCGGCGCCATGGAGAACCTCGGTTGCATCACCTTCCGTGAGGTCGACCTCCTGATCGACCCCACCCGCTCGGCGCGCATCGAGCGCGAGAACATCGCCACCACGGTCGAGCACGAGATCGCGCACATGTGGTTCGGGGACCTCGTGACGATGAGCTGGTGGAACGGCGTCTGGTTGAACGAGTCTTTCGCGACTTACATGTCCCTTTGCTGTTTGGACGACTTCAAGCCCGAGTACGAGTGCTGGGTGAGCTTCAGCCGCGATCGCGAGATGGCGCTCTCCCTCGACGGGCTCCACTCCACGCGGCCCATCGAGTTCCCGGTGCACACACCCGAAGAGGTCGAGTCGATGTTCGACGCCCTCACCTACGAGAAGGGGGCCAGCCTTCTCCGCATGCTCGAGCAGTACCTCGGCACGGACCGCTTCCGCGACGGCGTCCGCCGATACCTAGCCGCCCATCGCTACGGCAATACCGAGACGAGCGACCTGTGGGACGCCATCGAGGAGGCAGCAGACGGCAAGCCGATCCGGGCGCTCATGGACTCGTGGATCCGCCAGGGCGGACATCCGCTCGTGAGCGCGCGGGCGCAGGATCACGAGGTGCTTCTCTCCCAGGAGCCCTTCTCCTACCTGCCCGAGCAGGACAGACCCGCCGGTTCCGCACCGAGCGCCATCGGCTCGAGCTGGCTCGTACCGGTGGCCATCGAGAGGCGGCCGGCTCACGGCCAGGGCGCCGGCACGGGGTGCCACTACGAGCTGCTCCGTTCGGAGCCCGTCCGCGTCCCGGCAGGCGACGGGATGCTCGTGGTCAACGTCGGTGGCAGTGGCGTCTACCGGTTGCGCTACGACGATGGGCTGCTCGGTGACATCCTCGCCGGCTTTGACCGTCTCCAGCCGCTCGAGCGCTTCAAGCTCGTGGCGGACACCTGGGCCTGTGTGCTCGCCGGCCGGACGCCGCTCGAGCAGTTCCTCACCGTCGTTCGCCGTCTCGAGGACGAGAAGGACCCGAGCGTGTGGGCCATGGTCGCCGGGGCGCTCGGCTTGTTGGACTTCGCGGTCGCCGAGGACGACCGCGGCGCGCTCGAATCGTTCATCCAGTCGTTGCTCAGGCCTGAGCTCGCGCGCGTCGGGTGGGACCAGCGTCCGGATGACGACAACGAGGCGGCCCGGCGCCGCGCGGTCCTCATCGGAACCCTGGGCACGATCGGCGCCGACGCTGGCGTGCGGGCCGAGAGCCGCGAGCGCTTCCTCGCCCTCGGCCAGGGGGTGTCGCTGGACGCGGACATCGCCTCGGCCGTCTTGCACGTCGTAGCCACCACGGCAGGGCGCGCCGAGTACGAGACCCTTCTCGCCCGCTTCCGGTCTCCCGCCGACCCGCTGGAGGAACAGCGCTACCTCGACTCGCTCAGCTATGTGCGCGACCCGGAGCTCGCCACTGAGACCTGCGAGCTGTGCCTGAGCGAGGTCCGGACCCAGGACGCCCCCTATCTCCTGCGCAAGCTCCTCATGAACCGGCTCGTCGGTCCCGACGTCTGGGAGTTCGTCACCGCTCACTGGGACAAGCTCTTGGAGCTGTACCCGGAGAACGCGGTCCCGAAAATGATCGAGGTGTCGCGTCTTTGCCAGCTGGATCCCGACGGCAGTCCCCGGGTTTCGCGCGAGGTCACGGCCTTCCTCGAGACGCATCGCCTCGGCGGCCAGCAGCGGCCGGTGGACCAGAGCATCGAGCGCCTCGAGATCAACGTCCGCTTCGTGCTCAGGCTACGGCCCCACCTGCGGTCCTTCCTCGCCAAGGCCTGAGCTTCGAAGGCGCCCGTGAACCTCGCCGTGGCGGCGACGACGTTCACGCTCGTCATACCGGCGGAGCTGCCTGACAAGACTTTCGTCGCGTGCCTGGTCCTCTCCTCGCGCCACCGCCCGGTTCCGGTCTGGTGCGGTGCCGTGGCGGCGCTCGTCCTCCAAGCCGGCATCGCTGTGCTCGCCGGCGGGCTGATCGCCCTGCTTCCCAAGCCGGCGGTGCAGTCGGTCGTGACGGCGCTGTTCCTGGGAGGTGCCGTCTACCTGCTGGCGACGACCGAACATGCCGAGCAGGAGCGCGGCGAGCTGCTGGCCTCGGGGGAGGACCGGTCGTTGGCCACCGGCTCGAGCTTCTGGCGCGTCGCCGCCGTCACATTCGGCGTGGTCGCGATTGCCGAGTTCGGAGACATCACCCAGGTGCTGATAGCCAACCTGGCCGCCCACTATCGGGACAGGGCAGCAGTGTTCGCGGGCGCGGCGGCTGGCTTTGCGCTGGTCACCGTCGCAGGGGTCCTCGCCGGCCGTACGATCACGCGCTGGGTGCCTCTCACTGTCGTACGGCGGGTGTCGGGACTGGCCCTTTTGGGCTTCGGCATCTACACGATCGTCTCGCTCGCCACGAGCTGAGCCACCTGCGATGAGCCGATGAGGATGGAGCGCCGATGAGCCCTCAGCCGAGACCAGAGCTGCTGCTGGCGGCGGCACGTGCCACCAAGGGCTTCATGCCCGATGAGGAGGGCCTTGCCCTCGCCGCCGTTGCCCGACGCGCCGTGATGGCTGGTTTCTCCTCGATCGTCGAGGTCGGCGCCTACTGCGGCCGGTCGACGCTGTACCTGGCCTCGGGGACAGCCCGGGCGATGGACGCCGGAGCGCCACCGGCCCTGATCTTCAGCGTCGACCATCATCACGGCTCCGAGGAGAACCAGCCCGGCTGGGAGCATCACGATGCAACGCTCCTCGACCGCGAGACCGGCCGCATCGACACACTGCCGTTTTGGAGAAGGGCCCTCGAGTCCGCCGGGGCGGAGGACCTCGCGGTCGCCGTCGTCGGTGACTCGCCGGCGATCGCCGCCCGCTGGAACGTCACCGCCGGCTTGGTGTTCATCGACGGAGGCCACGGCGAAGTGCCCGCCTGGGCTGACTACCGTGGCTGGTCCCCGCGCGTCGCCGAGGGCGGCTGGCTCGCGATCCACGACGTGTTCCCTGACCCCAGAGACGGCGGGCGTCCCCCCTTCGAGATCTACAAGCGCGCGCTCAGCGAGGGCGAGTTCGTGGAGGAAGCCTCGGCCGGCACAGGAAGCCTGCGAGTGCTCAGGCGGGAGGCGGGGGCGTCGGTCGGATCGAGATCGAGGCCCCGGGGAAGCGACCCGTCGACGAACAGCTGAGCGGCCGGGCTCAGCCCGGACAAGGCGTCCTCGGCAAGGACGATCGCCGCTGCCGTATAGCTCGAGCGCTCCGCCGGGGGATAGCTCGAGCCTTGCGGGTAGACCAGGCCGGTGACGTAAGAACCGTCCGGGAGGCGGTGCTGGCGTGCCCAAGCGAGCAGGTCCACCGCCTCGTCGCGCCGCCCGATCGACGCCAGGGCGATGGCGCACTCGGCCGTCTCCGCCGCGGTCACCCAGGGGCGGTGCGAGACACAGCGCACCCCTCGTCCGCCGATCACGAACTCGGACCACCGCTCGTCGATGCGGCCTGCGGCCGTCTCGGGCTCGAGGGCTCCCACTAGCGCCGGGTAGTACCAGTCCATCGCGAACTCGTGCTTGGGCGCGAACCCGCCCGAGCCGTGGGCGACGGCGTGGCGCAGGCGGCCGGCGGCAAGCTCCCACTCCGGGCGCTCGAGGCCGAGCTGAAAGGCGCAGGCGATGGCGCACCGGAGGCTGAAGTACGCCGAGGCGGAGCCTGTCAGCAGCCCGTAGCTCCCCGGCGTCCCGTCAGGCTCGACCGACCACACCAGCTCCCCGCCGGGGCGCTGCCAGCCGATCACAAAGCCCATGGCCCGCTCGACCGGCTCCCAGAGATCCTCCAGGAAACCGGAGTCGCCCGTGACGAGGAAGTGGTGCCACACACCCGTCGCCACGTAGGCAGACACGTTGGTGTCCAGGCGGGGCTCTTCGACCTGGCCGCTCGCCAGGTAGTAGGTGTGCCACGCCCCGTCGGCGCGTTGGGTCGCCTGCAGCCACTCGAAGGCGCGCTCAGCCTCGCGCACCGCACCCCCCACACTGAGCGCCATGGCCGCCTCGACGTGGTTCCACGGGTCGGCGTGGCCACCGGCAAACCACGGGATCATGCCGTTTCTCAACTGGACGGCGCGGAGCCACTCGATCGTGTCGCTGATCGGCGTCCCGACGATCGGCCTCCCGACGATCGGCCTCCCGACGATCGGCGTCCCGACGATCGGGTCGCCGGCGACCTGACGGAGCGGCGTCATCATCGCTCTGCGCGCACCAGGTAGACGACGAGGCTCTTGCCCAACAAGGGGTTGAGAATCCTCTCCGGGACACGCGTCAGCGGCGTGTGAGCCGTTATGTCCCACACCAGGAGACGGTGGTAGCTGCGCACGGCCAGGCAGCGGTCGTTGTCCACTCCCACGAGGCAGCGCAGCCACCAGTAAGGGCTGTGCAGGGCGTGCGCGTGATGGGTCGCGACGAGCTCCAGACCTGCCTCGTAGAACCGCTCGAGCAGTTGGCGGCGCCGGTAGATACGCACGTGACCGCCCGGGACGGTGTGATAGCGCTCCGAGAGCGCCCAGTTGACGAGCTCGGGCCCGTAGCGGGGCACGCTGATGGCGAGCAGGCCTCCGGGACGAAGCACCCGGGCGAGCTCGGCGATGGCCGAGGAGTCGTCGGGCAGGTGCTCGAGCACCTCGGCACAGATGACCTTGTCGAAACCCCCGTCAGGAAACGGCAGCCCCAGTGCGTCACCTCTCACCGCCACCCCCGCCCCGCTCTCGGGAACCTCTCCGGCCGCGAGCATCGCTGCCATCAACCCGGTGACGCCTTTTACCTCGACCGGGTCGGAATCGAGGGCGACGACCAGCGCCCCGCGACGCAGGCACTCAAAAGCGTGCCGGCCCGCGCCACAGCCCAGGTCGAGGACGCGCTCGCCCCGGCGCAGGCCGAGACGGCCGAAGTCGACAGTCAGCACGCCAGAAGCTCGAGGTACTGCTCTGCGGTGGCCCGGGCGGTCACCGGCCAGGTGAAGCGCTCGGCGACGCGCCTGCGGCCGGCGTCGCCGAGGCGATGGCGGAGCACCTCGTCCGAGAGCACCGCCCCGATCGTCCGGGCGAGCGCGTCCGGATCGTCGGGTGGCACGAGCAGCGCCGACACGCCGCTCGGGCCCGCCACCTCGGGCAGGGCGCCGCCGGTGGTGGCGATGAGCGCCACGCCGCAAGCCATCGCCTCGATCGCCGGCAGAGAGAAGCCTTCGTAGAGCGACGGCACGACGGCGAGCTCCGCCTCGGCGTAGAGATCGACCATCTCCTGCTCGCTCAGCCCGGTGACGAAGCGGACCGCCCGCGCCAGGCCGAGCCGGTCCAGCGCGGCAGGGATAGTGCTGCCGTCTCGCAGCCGTCCCACGACCACCAGATGGGCGTCCTCGCGCGCGGCGCGCACCTTCGCGAGCGCCTCCAGAAGCGGGACGAGCCCTTTCATCGGCACGTCGGAGCTCGCCGTCGTCATGATCCTGCCCGGCACCCGCGCGACAGCCGGCATCGGCCGGAAGACCGAGCTGTCGACGCCGACGGGGACGACGGCAATGCGCTCGAGCTCGACGCCGAGCTGCTCGGCGATGTCGCGCCGCGACGACTCGGAGACGGTCACTACGCGCTGGATCTTGCGCGCCACGCGCGCCTGCATCCCGACAAAGCCGTACCAGCGCCGCAGTGTCAGGCGCCGCTGCCATCGGTCCGCGTGGGCGAGGTCGAGCTCGCGGTCGACGGTGATGGGGTGATGGATCGTGGCGAGCACGGGCCAGCCGTCTTTCATCATGCCGGCGACACCCCGCCCGAGGCTTTGATTGTCGTGGACGAGGTCGAAATCCGAGCGGCGCCCGGCGAGCAGGCGGCGCGCCCGCAGGCTGAAGGTGAGCGGCTCGGGAAAGCCTGCCGTGCACATGAGCGCGAACTCGAGGACGTCGGTCGGAGAGGTGAACTCGCGCAGTTTCGGGACACGAAACGGGTCCGACTCCCGGTAAAGGTCCAGGCTCGCGACCTTGACCAGCTCCACCGGCTCCTCGAGCTCGGGATAGGGCGGCCCGGAGAACACCGTCACCGAGTGCCCGAGCGCCGTGAGCTCGCGCGTCAGATGACGCGTGTAGACACCCTGACCGCCACAGCGCGGATTGCCTCTGTAGACGAGGTAGGCAATTCGCAGGCAGTGGGGCCGGCACGGCTCTGGCATAGCCGTCTAGCCTCTCCCGCACCGCTTCCATAAGCAAGCGGTCGCCCGCCTCGACGAGCGCCGGGGCCCTTCCAGCCCGGCGAAGTTCTCACTACTATGGAGCCGTGCGGATCGCCGCGTGCCGATCGCGCTGGGCCTCTTCCTGATGGCAACCGACATCATCCACCTTTCCGACATCGTCCGCAGCCCGCTGCTCGGTGGCGACGGGGAACGCATCGGCCGGGTCGAGGACCTGATCGCGCGTCCTGGCGAACAGGCACATCCCCCCGTGAGCGGGATCGTCGCGACGATCGGCCGCCGGCAGCTCTTCGTGCCGATGTCGCTCGTCGGGACCGTCAGCCCCGGCTCCGTCCAGCTCCAGGGCGAGACCCTCAATCTGGCCCGTTTCGAGCGGCGACCGGGTGAGCTGCTCTTGGCAAGGGACCTGTCGGCGAGGCATCTGATCAACATCGTCGGCGCACGGCTCATCCGGGCCAACGAGATCGAGCTGGCCCCCGTCGACGGCACCTTGGAAGTCATCGGAGTCGACCCGTCGAGCCGGCCGGTCCTGCGCAGGCTGCTCCCGCGTGTGCTCGCCAAGCACATACCGGCCAAGGCCATCGTGGACTGGGAGAGCATCCAGCCGTTCGTCGCCCACGTGCCGACGGCCATGCTCCGCATCCCCTACCGCAAGCTCGCCCGCCTCCACCCCGCTCAGATCGCCGACCTCGTCGAGGCGGCCTCGCACGAGGAGGGCGAGGAGATCATCAATGCCGTCGGTCAGGACCTCGAGCTCGAGGCGGACGTCTTCGAGGAGCTGGACACGGGCCACCAGCTCGAGTTCTTGAGCGCGCGCTCGGACAAGGAAGCGGCCCGGCTGCTGGCGACGATGGCACCAGACGACGCGGCCGACCTGATCGCCGACCTCGAGCAGGACCGCCGGCTCGCGGTCCTCGAGGCGTTGCCCCAGCCGGACCAGGCCAAGGTCCGGGCCCTGCTCAGCTACAACCCCGAGACCGCGGGCGGCCTCATGAGCCCCGAATTCCTCTCCTTGCACGGCGACACCATCGTCTCGGACGCGCTCGAGGAGATCCGCCGAAGCCCGGTGGCACCCGAGGCGCTCGGAGTCATCTACACCACGGACGAGGAGGGCCGGCTCACCGGCACGGCCTCGGTCGTCCGGCTCCTGAAGAGCCCGTCGGGGGCGCGCATCGGTGACGTGGCCGACCTCGACCCTCAGGCGGTGAGACCCGATGCCGACCTGCACTCCATCGTCCGGAGAATGTCGGACTTCAACCTCGCCGCCGCGCCCGTCATCGACGATGAGCACCACATGATCGGTGTCGTCACCGTCGACGACGTGCTCGAGCTTCTCCTGCCGACTGGGTGGCGACGCGACTTCGGGATGAGCACCTCCGACGAGTAAGAGCGCGCCGGCTCGCCTGCTGGGCCGGGATGCCTCCGGCAAGTAGACCGGAAGTGAGCTGAGATGGCTAGGATTGTGCCCGCAAGCAGCCACGCCTTCTCCGGAGACGGTGGGCGCAGTGCACCCGGTGTCATCGCCGGGCTGAAGCCGGTACCCGCCGGCGGCACTCGCTCAAAGGCAGGTTGACGATGGGTCAGGAAACGGAGCAACCCTGAGTACCGACGGTTGGTTACCGGACCAACTTCACGTGTGCGCAACCGAAGAGGAGCGGCTGCTCCGCTGAGGCCTGCTTGACCTCTGGTGTGCGTGCGCAACCAACCACGCCCACGCACACCCACTACGCCAACGATGGCGCGAGAGGTCACCATGGTCGAAAAACTGCTTCCAGGCGACGAGGAGGAGGTGAACGACACCCTCCTCGGCGAAGGAACCGAGCCTGAAGGGCGCCTCGACGCGCCCAGCGCCGTCCTCGACAGCGCGCACGTAGGCGACATCCAGGGGGCTTTCGGAACGATCCGCGAGCACGACCTCGCTGCCCGGCGGTCCTGGGGGAAAAAGCTCCTCACGCTGCTCGCCATCATCGGGCCGGGCCTCATCGTGATGGTGGGCGACAACGACGCCGGCGGCGTCTCCACATACGCCCAGGCCGGACAGAACTTCGGCCTCAGCCTGCTGTGGACCCTGCCCTTGCTCATCCCTGTCCTCATCGTCAACCAGGAGATGGTCGTGCGCCTCGGAGCGGTGACAGGCGTCGGCCATGCCAGGCTGATCAACGAGCGATTCGGAAGGTTCTGGGGGGCATTCTCCGTCGGCGACCTGTTCATCTTGAACTTCCTCACGATCGTCACCGAGTTCATCGGCGTCGGCCTCGCCCTCGGCTACTTCGGCATCTCCCCCTACATCTCGGTCCCGATCGCCGCGATCGGCCTGATCGCCATAACCGCTTCGGGCAGCTTCCGCCGCTGGGAACGCTTCATGTTCATCTTCGTGGTGATGAACTTCCTCGTGATCCCGCTCGTGATCCTGGTCCACCCCCACGCCGGCCCTGTACTGCACGGCTTCCTGGTACCGGGCGCCCAGGGCGGCATGTCGTCGACAGCTGTGCTCCTGATCATCGCCATCGTTGGAACGACAGTGGCGCCCTGGCAGCTTTTCTTCCAGCAGTCCAACATCGTCGACAAGCGGATCACGCCGCGCTGGATCAACTACGAGCGTGCCGACACCGTCATCGGCTCCCTCGTCGTGGTGATCGCGGCCACGGCGCTCGTCGTCACCCCGGCCTTCGCCTTCCGGGGCACCGCCTTCGCCGGTCACTTCGTGAACGCGGAGCAGGTCGCCCGCGCGCTCGAGCACGTCGTCGGGCACGGCACGGGGCCCCTGTTCGCGCTCGTGCTGCTCAACGCCTCGATAATCGGAGCCGCCGCCGTCACCTTGTCCACCTCGTACGCCTTCGGTGACGTGTTCGGGCTCCACCATTCTCTCCACCGAAGCTTCGCCGACGCGAAGCAGTTCTACATCCTGTTCAGCTCGCTGGTGATCTGCGCGGCGGCCATCGTGCTGATACCGCGCGCGCCGTTGGGGCTGATCACGACTTCGGTGCAAGCTCTGGCGGGGGTGCTCCTGCCCAGTGCGACGGTGTTCTTGCTCTTGCTGTGCAACGACAAGGAAGTCCTCGGGCCCTGGGTCAACCGCCAGTGGCTGAACGTGCTGGCCGGCTTCATCGTGGCCGTGCTGCTGGCCCTTTCTCTGATACTGATGGCGACGACTGTCTTCCCCAATCTTCAGGTCGTCACGTTCGCCCTGATCCTGGGCGCCATCATCGCCGCCGCGTTCTTGGGTGTGGGAGTCTGGTCGGTCCTGCCGGCCCAGCGCGCTCGTCGCCAGGCCACCGCCCGCCTTGCCGCGGCCGCTGCCTCCCAGCACCCTGTACGGCGCGAGACCTGGCGGATGCCACCGCTCGCCCTGCTCGAGCGACCCGTCTGGTCGCGTGGGCGCACCTCGGCGATGTGGATCCTCCGCCTCTACCTGGTCGCGGCCGTGCTCCTGCTCATCGTCAAGGCGGTGCAGCTCGGCACGGCTCATTGACGCCGGCTCGGCCTCGGGCGAAGGGTCTCGGCGGACTCTCGGCTCAGGCCCGAGCGAAGGGTCTCCGCGGACTCTCGGCTCAGGACCCCGGCGGGCTAACCTCCCCCAGGTGGCTCCCCCCGGCGACGGGCAAAGAAAGCCTCCAGGGCAGCTCCTGGCGGAGCCGGGGCTCTCGCCGGAGCATCTCCGCGAGATCGACAAGCTTGCCTCGACCTGCCTCGCGACAGACGGTGGGCGTCTCAAGCTCGAGCGGCGAACCCTTCAGACAAGACCGTCCGAACAGGTCAACGACTTCTTGTGGTTCGGGCCCGGTGGCCTGGTCGGTTTTCTCGGCCTCTACGGCTTCCGGTCGGACCAGCTCGAGATCTGCGGGATGGTCCATCCCGCCCACCGTCGCCAGGGCGTCTTCTCCCGGCTGTTCGAGGCCGCCATCGCCGAGATGGGCAACCGGGGCGCGCCGCAGGCACTCTTGGTCGTGGACCGGCTCTACGCGGCCGGGGCAGCCTTTGCCCGGTCGGTCGGGGGTGAGCTCGAGCATTCCGAGCACCGCATGGTGCTGCGGCGCCAACCTGCGGCTTTCGTTCCCGACCCGCTCGTCAAGGTGCGTCAGGCCGAGCGGGGCGACGTCGCCTTCGTCGTCGCATGCCTGGGGGAGGCCTTCGGCCTCCCCGTCGAGCAGCTGAAGACCGACCAAATAGAGGCGCTCGTCGAGCATTTCCCGGGAACCCTCGTCATCGAGCGTTCAGACGAGCTGGTCGGGACGGTTCGTGTCGAACGCAGCGACGACGCGGCAGACATCTACGGGTTCGCGGTCTCGCCGCAGTTCCAGGGCCACGGGATCGGCCGACAGGTGCTGTCAGGTCTCTCCCGGGACCTCGTCGCCGAAGGCCTGACCAGGGTGGGGCTCGAAGTCTCGTGCACCAACGACAGCGCCCTCGGCCTCTATCTGAGCTGCGGGTTCGACGTCACAGGGACGGAGGACTACTTCGCCGTGTCACCGAGGCAGGCGTCAGGGCCCTAAGTTGGCTGCCATGCGCTATCGAACACTCGGAGGAACGGGCATCGAGGTAAGTCCTTACTGCCTCGGCGCCATGATGCTCGGCCAATGGGGCAACCCGGACCACGATGAGGGGGTCCGCATCGTGCACGCCGCGCTCGATGCGGGCATCAACTTCATAGACACAGCAGACGTGTACTCCGCCGGCGAGTCGGAGGAGATCGTCGGCAAGGCCTTGAAGGGACGGCGCGACGACGTCGTGCTCGCCACGAAGGTCCACGGCAACATGGGCCCCGGCCACAACCGCTCAGGCAACTCGCGTCGCTGGATCCGCTATGAGGTCGAGCAGAGCTTGCGGCGACTCGGCACCGACCGGATAGACCTGTACCAGATCCATCGCCCTGATCCCGGTACGGACATAGAGGAGACCTTGTCGGTGCTGACCGACCTCGTCCGCGAGGGCAAGGTCCGCGCCATCGGTTGCTCGACGTTCCCGGCCGAGCTGATCGTCGAGGCGCACTGGGCGGCCGAGAGGCGCTCCCTCGAGCGATTCCGGTGCGAGCAGCCGCCGTACTCGCTGTTCGCCCGCGGGATCGAAGCAGGAGTGCTGCCGGTCTGCGAACGCTACGGCATGGGCGTCATCGCCTGGAGCCCGCTCGCAGGTGGTTGGCTGACCGGCAAGTACCGGCACGGCAAGGAGGTCGACATGACCACGGGACGTGCGTCGCGGATCCCGCAGCGTTTCGATCCGAGCCTGCCCGCGAACCAGCAGAAGTTGGACCTCGTCGAAAAGCTCGAAGCCGTGGCCGACGAGGCCGGGGTGCCGCTCAGACACCTCGCCCTGGCCTTTGTCGTCACGCATCCGGCCGTGACCGCCGCCATCATCGGGCCGAGGACGATGGACCAGCTAGAGGACCTGCTCTCGGGCTCGGAGGTCACCTTGGACGACGCCACCCTCGACCGCCTCGACGAGGTCGTCCCGCCGGGGGTCACCATCAATCCCGCCGATGCGGGGTGGCAGAGCGAATCGGTCACCCAGGCCTGGCGGCGCCGGCGGCCGCCCGAGACACGTGCCGCCGGCTGAGCCCGGCGCCGGCTTGGACCTTCATCGGCGCGGACTGGACGCCTCGCTGCTGACGGGTCGCTGGTGGCGGGTCGCTGCCGGCGGGTCGCTGGTGAGCGGCTCGCCGGCTGGGTCCTCACCAGCGGGGTATGTAACCCCCGCGGCCCATGGCGGCGCTCTCAAAGGGATCAACTGACTCGTCGACGCCGCCTCTGACCTCGGTGATCCAAGGCAGGCGCTCTTTCAAGAGGCGCTCGACGCCTCCCTGCAATGTCACCGCGGAGATGGCGCAAGAGCCGCAGGCGCCCTGCAGTTGCACTTCGACGACTCCGGCGTCGTAGTCGACCTCGACGACGGCGAGGTCCCCCCCGTCGGCCTGGACGGCAGGGCGCATGAGATCGAGCAGATCATCGAGCGCTTCCTTGCGCCGATTGCGCTCGGCTTCATCCATCGGATCGCCGGAGGACCGGGTGGACACATCGACCGCCGCGGGCACCGCTGGCCCCGCCCCAGGAGGAGTCGTAGCTGTCCTCGTTGCATCGTCCGGCACCGACCGCCTCCTCTCGCGTGTCTTTCGGGTTTGTCGACCCACACCGATGTTAAGAGGTCGTAGGCTTCAATCATGCAGCTCGTCGTGCTCGCAGCAGGCTTCGGTCGCCGCTTCGGCGGTCTGAAACAGCTCGTCCCTGTCGGGCCGGAGGGCGAGACGCTCATGGACTACACGGCCCGCGACGCCCTCGCCGCCTGTTTCGACGGCGTCATCCTCATCGTACGCGAGGAGATCCAAGACGAGCTGCTCAGCCATGTGAGGTCCTCCTGGCCGGCCGATCTGCCCGTCGTGCCTGTCGTCCAAGGACCGATCGCAGGCACCGCGCAAGCGGTTGAGTCCGCCCGGCCCTTCGTCGACGGGCCCTTCGGCGTCGCCAACGCGGACGACCTCTACGGCAAGCAGGCGATGTCAGCGCTCGCAGATCAGCTCCGCAAGGGCAACCCGGGCGAGCACGTACTCGTGGGCTACCACCTCAAGGACACGGTCATCACCGACGACACCGTCACCCGTGGGCTTTGTGAGGTCGACGCCGACGACTACCTGAATCGCATCGTGGAAAGAAAGGTGCGGCGCCTTGGTGACGGGACCTTCGAAGGCTCCCCGATCGCGGGGGGCGCCGCAGGCACGCAGCACTTGAGTGGGAAAGAGCAAGTGAGCATGAACCTCTGGGGTTTCTCGGAATCGATTCTCGACGAGATCGATGACGGGCTCGACGCGTTCGACCCCGACACCGCCCCACACGAGGAGGGCAAGCCGCCCGAGCTCCTCCTGCCCGAGGTCGTCGGCAAGGCCGTGGCCGAAGGGCGGGCCCGTATCCGAGTCGTCCCCTCGAACGGCCGTTGCATCGGGCTCACCCACCCGGACGACCTACCGCTCGTCCGCTCGCTCGTCGCCGAGGGGCCGACCGGCTGAGCCGTCCGATGTCGCGATCGCGCCGGCTGGTGCTGGCTCTCATCGTCGACCTTGTCCTCGTGGCAGTCGAGGTCGCCGGGGGGGTGCTCGCCCATTCGACCGGTCTCGTGGCAACCGCGGGCCACGACCTGGCAGATGCCGCCGCCCTGGGGCTCGCCCTCGTCGCCACCCGGCTCGCCCTCAGACCTGCGACAGCGGCGCGGTCGTTCGGGTACCACCGGGCGACGATCATCGCCGCGCTCGCGAACGCGACTGCGATCGTTCTCGTGGGCCTCGGCGTGGTCGTGCTTGCTGCCTACCGGCTCGCCCACCCCGCCCACACCCAAGGCGGGCTCGTGGTGATCTTCGCCGCCGCCGGCCTCGTCGGCAACGCGGGCGCGGCCCTTGTGCTGCGAGAACACACGCGCGATCTCAACTTCCGGGCCGTGGCCCTGCATTTCACCGGTGATGCCGCTGCCGCCCTCGGCGTGGTCGTGGCGGGGACGGTGATCCTCACGACGGGACGTTTCGAGGCGATCGACCCGGCCGTGGCACTGCTCATCACGCTGCTCATCGGCGCCGAGGCCTGGCGGCTCGTTCGGGCGAGCCTGGACGTGCTGCTCGAGTCGACCCCACCCGACCTCGACGTGGCAGCCCTCGCTTCGGCCGTCTCGGCCGTCCCGGGAGTGACCGCCGTCCACGACCTCCACTGCTGGAGCCTCTCGAGCGACGTCAGGGCGCTCTCGGCCCACGTCGTGCTCGATGGGCATCCGACCCTGGAAGAGGCACAAGTCATCGGGGAGCGGGTGAAGAGCTCACTCGCAGAACGCTTCCACGTCGCCCACACGACTCTGGAGATGGAATGCGAGCCCTGTGCGGAGGACGTCGCCGAGGCCTGCGCGGTCGACCCCGTCTCTCACGCCCTCGGGTGAGGCTGCAAACTCCCGCCGCCAGGCGGCGACCGTATCGTCGGCCCGATAGCGTCCGAGCCGATGTGTGGTCGTTTCGTCGCCAGCCGCCCCGTTGGGGAGATCGCCCGGCTGCTCGAGGTGGACGAGGTGGACGTGCCCCCCGAGCTCTCTCTCCCGCGCTGGAACGTCGCACCACAGGCGACGGTGCTCGCCGTGACCGAGCCGCGCCCCGAGCCTGGGCACAGACGCCTCTCGGCCTTCCGTTGGGGCCTCGTCCCGTGGTGGGCGAAGGATCCCTCGATCGGGGGACGCGCTTTCAATGCTAAGGCGGAGACCGTCCGCGACAAGCCCATGTTCCGGGGCGCGATCGAAAAACAACGCTGCGTCGTTCCTGCGGACGCCTTCTTTGAGTGGGCCCCGGCTTCACGAAGCGATCCGGTTCGTCGCAAGCAGCCCTGGTGCTTCACGGCGCCAGGCTCAGGGTTGCTCCTGCTGGGCGGCCTATGGGACCAGTGGCGGCCTCGCCAGGATCAGTCCGCGCCACCGCTGCGGACCTGCACGATCCTCACGACCGACGCGAACGACGTCGTCGGCCATGTCCATGACCGCATGCCGGTGCTGATCACCGAAGAAGACCTCGAGGAATGGCTGTCCCCCGACCCGCTCTCATCCGGCGAGCTCGACCGCCTGCTCCGTCCCGCTCCACCCTCGGCTCTGGAGGCGTTCCAGGTGTCGACCCGAGTCAACGACGCACGCGAGGAAGGGCCCGAGCTCGTCGAGCCCTTGGCCGAGGGGCCTGATACGAACGCCGAGCCCGGTGGGGAGGGAACCGCCCGATGACGGTGAAAGGAGCGGTGTCGCTCAGCGGTTCTGACCGGGCGGGTGCCGTTGCCCGGCAAGGCCTTGCTGTTCGGGGCGATCCAGCTGCTCGGCCTGTTGCGCCCGTTCGATCCGCCGTCGCCTCGCAAGCGCTCTTCGCGTAGCGTCCGCGATGCCGACGCCGTCCAGACCGAGACGAGAAAGGATCGCGTCGGGCTTGGCGTGCCGGAAGTACTCGGTCGGGACGCCGAGCACGATCTGACGGGGACCGGGAAGCCCACCGGCGTCGGCCAGCCGGTCGGCCTCGCGCAGCAGGTACGAGCCGGCGCCACCATGTGCCAGCCCGTCCTCGGCGGTCACCGCCAGCCTCGAGCGCGCGATCGCCTCCAGCAGCTCGGGGTCGGCAGGGCGGATGACCCGGGCGTCGAAGACGTCGGTCTCGATGCCGTCGCTGAACAGCTCCGCCGCCGCGGCCAGCACCGCGCGGGTCATCTTGCCGATGCCGACGAGGACGACCTCTCCGGTCCCGGTTCTCAACCGGCGCGCCTTGAGACCGGTCCCCGGCTTGGCGAGCGGACCCGGCGAGGGTGTCTTCGGGTACCGGATCAACGATGGCCCGGGCAGCTTCAGCGCTTCGGCGAGCATCGGGGCTATCTCCGCGGTCTCAGCGGGGCAGAAGATCGCGCAGCCCGGTATCTGGAGCGCTTGCACGAGATCGTAGATACCGTGGTGACTCGGCCCGTCATCCCCGGTGACCCCAGCCCGGCCGGCACAGATCACGACCGGCAGGTTGTGAAGGCCGACGTCGAGGTTCCACTGGTCCACCGCTCTGGCGAGGAACGTCGAATAGATCGCCACGACGGGACGCAAGCCGCTCATCGCCATCCCCGCCGCCGCCGTGAGGGCGTGCTGCTCGGCGATCCCGACGTCTACGAAACGCTCCGGGTAGTGGTCCTGGAACGCCAGCAGCCCTGTCGGACCGGGCATGGCGGCTGTGATCGCCACGATGCGCTCGTCCTTGCCCGCCAGATCCACGAGCGCTGAGGAAAAGACCTCCGAGTAGCTCTCCCCGGCATCAAGTGGCCCTGGCAATCCTCCGTCGTCGGTCGAAGCGCTCACCAGAGACCCGGGGCGTGCCGGCCCGCGCCCGCCGGGGCGGCTCGCCGGTGCCGGCGAGGTCGAAGCCTTCATGTCGTGGAGGCAGGCGACGTCGTCGGCCTCTGCCGGGGCGTAGCCCTTCCCCTTGGTGGTCACGACATGAAGCACGATCGGGCCGTTCCAGCTCGCGGCCCGGCGGAGGGACTGCTCGAGCGCGCCGATGTCGTGCCCGTCGATGGGTCCCGTGTAACGGATGCCGAGCGCCTCGAAGAACATGCGCGGCTCGACGACCTCGCGCACGGCCGCGCTGAGCCCATGGAACGATGTGAAGGCGAGGGAGGACACGCCGCCCGGCAGGTCCTCGACCAAGTGACGGACTCGTTCACGGACCTGGAGATAGCGCGGGTCGAGCCGCAGTTGGGTGAGCGAGACCGACAGTCTCGAGACCGTCGGTGCGTAGCTCCTGCCGTTGTCGTTCAGCACGATGAGCACCCGGGCGCCCGAATGGCCGAGGTTGTTGAGCGCCTCATACGCCATCCCGCCCGTAAGAGCGCCGTCGCCGACTACCGCGACCACGAAACGACCACCGGCTTCGGGATCGGTCCTGCCCTCGAGGCGAAGGGCCGTGGCGATGCCGTGGGCGTAGCTGAGCCCCGCGGAAGCATGCGAGTTCTCGACCCAGTCATGAAGCGATTCGGCCCTTGACGGGTACCCGGAAAGCCCACCTTCCTGCTTGAGCTGGGTGAACGCGTCACGGCGGCCGGTCACGAGCTTGTGAATGTAAGCCTGGTGCCCGGTATCGAACAGGAAGATGTCATCAGGCGAGTTGAAGACGCGGTGCAGGGCGAGCGTGAGCTCGACGACACCGAGGTTCGAGCCGAGGTGGCCACCGGTGCGTGAGACGGTCTCGACTATGAAGTCGCGGATCTCTCCCGCGAGCTGGTCGCACTCAGCAAGCGACAGGGCCTTGAGATCGGAGGGTGAACTGATGGATTCGAGGATCATCTGAGCATCGAGTCTCAGGCTATCGGACGGGCGCAGCGCGAGTCTGACCAGCTGGTCAGCCCGGCGACAGGCGATCGGTCGGGTGCCTGGGCGGCGCGCACGCCGACGGGGCCGGGCACGCAGCTCATGGGATCGGCCTGCGATCTCGGGTGAGCGCCTGACTAACCAGCCTCACGACGCGCTCGCGAGTGGCCGAGGCGCTCTCGATCACCGGGACACCTCCCTCGAGATCGGTGGAGACCAGGCCACGACGGGCTTCGAGCTCGGGCCGGAGCGCCACCACGACGGCGCGGTCGTGCCAGCTCGGGCGCTCGAGCAGGAGCAAGAAGGCGAGGAGCGACTCGCGCTGCTCGCCGACACACTCGTAGGGCTTGCGCCCGGCGGCACATAGGTCCCAGAAGCCCTCGACTTGCTCGGGGTCGTCCAAAAGGTTGCGACCGAAGATGGCCTCCAGACGATCCGGCTCGAGAAACGGCGCCAGCACCAAGAACACGAACCGGCACTTCGGGCACTGCCCGCACCAAGCGTCAAAACGAGCGCCGGGTCGGTAAGCCTGATTGCAGCTGAGAAAACCGGCGTGGTAGGCGGGCAGGTCCGCGAACCACCTCGCGATCTCGAGCTCGCCGCACGAGCGCAGCCCGGAGACGTACTCGATCGAGCTGGAGACCGATTCTCGTATGACAGAGCGCAACCCGAGCTCGCACTCTGTGCTCTTGCTCCACTGGTGGTTGACGGCAACGTCGTCGATGAGCGCGGTGGCCTCGTCGGCCGAGCGCTCGAGCGCCATGAGCGTCGTGTCATAGCCATAGACGTACCCCGCCGCCACGGCGATGAGCGACACGATGGCGGTAATCGGCACGTGACCGTTCAGCGCCCCGGCCGAGTTGAGCTCCAGCAACCGGGGCGAGATGGTTCGCGTGATGGAGGCGAACGGCAACCCCGCGACTTGAGCGATGCGCTCCATGGCGGGACGCTTGTTGATCGCCACCAGCCAGGTCGGGACATCCTCCGGCAGGCCCGCGGCCTTCAGGGCTTCCACCAGCACGATCGAGTCCTTCCCCCCGCCGATGGGTACCGCGATCCCAGGTCGCGGGGCATCGCGAACCAGCTCTGCGGCGTCCCCAGTCCCTGTGGGCACGCCGGCAGCCACCTCGCCGGGCGGATGTCCGCGCCCTGGCTCAACTTTCAACTCGAAAGCAACCGGCACCTGCAGCTGGTTGGCCATCGCGAACTCGCGCAGGCCCTTGTCGTACAGGTCGTGGACGAGCCCTGCCTCAGCCCGGCTGAGCGGCCCCGTCTCGACGACGATCCTCTCCGGGGCCGCCGCCTTGTAGTAGCTGACACCGGCAGCGAGATGCACGAGCCGCAGCGCGCGCTCGATGCCGTTCCCCACATGCGACCCGAGCGGCGGCTCCCCTAGCTCGACGGTCTCGCGAAAGCTGTGGGTGTCGTCGAAAGCGTAGTCGAAGCGGGCCGTGTTCTTCGCAGGGTCGAAGTCGAAGCTGACGATCCTGAACGTCTCGACGCTCTCCAGCTCAGGCGCCGTCACGACGTCCCCGTTCGCCCACGGGGACCTGGTCGGTCCCGGCAGTTTGCCCTGCCTCGACGGCGTGCTCGGCATGCTCGGCCTCGACGGCGCGCTCGGCCCCAGGGGCGTGCTCGAGCCCGACGGCATGCCTGAAACGCCGGCTGCGATCGAGATAGGTCCCCTCGTCATGCGGGGTCGGCGCCGCCGGCGAGAAAAGCACCGCTGTGATCCCCGGACAGGAGACGGCGAGAGCGGCGGCCGCCTCGAGCGAAGGTGCGGGCCGCCGTTGGGCGGTGCTGGAGATGCGCCCGAGGGCGGTGGCGATGGCGGCTCCGGCTTCTCCGATCCAAAAGACAAACGGTTGCGGCGAGCTTGACTGGATCGCCCGGGCGAGCGGCGTGTAGTCGACGCCTCGGTCGTGACCGCCGACGATCAGCGCCACCTGTCTTCCGGCAAAGACCTTGAGCGCGGCAAGCGTCCCCTCGGGATTGCTGGCGAGGGCGTCGTCGATGTAACTGACGCCGTCGACGACCCCGATCGGCTCGAGCCTCGATCTCGGTGCCGTGACCGCCGACAGCTCGTACTCCAGCCGCTTCTTGTCGGGCAACTCGCCGGTGAGCAGGAGCCCGGCCGTGACCGCACCGCAGGCGTTGACCAGGTTGTGCTCTCCCAGCAGCTGAAATCCCCCGAGGTCAAGGGGCCCGAGATCGGAGGCGACGACCTTGGCCCCTTCGAGGCGCACCGGGCCGCCCTCGCCATAGAGGACTCTGCCGGCCAGTTGCGAGCTCCGGGCGACCGCCTCTTCGCAGCATCCGTTGACGGCGACGGGGATCCCGTTGCGATGCGAGAACAGGCGCAACTTGTCCTCGTAGTAGTTCTCGAGGCTCCGGTGCCACTCGAGATGGTCGGGTGCGAGCAGGGTGAGGACGCCGACGGTGGGCGAGGTCGTGAGCTCGGCCGTCTGGTAGCTCGAGAGCTCGACTACGAACACGTCATGGGCGGCGTCGCCGTACAGCTCCGTCAAAGGACGTCCGATGTTGCCTGCAAGCGCGACGTCCAGCCCACAGGCACGAATAGCGGCCGCCGTGAGCGTCGCGGTCGTCGTCTTTCCCTTGGATCCGGTCACCGCCACGACCCGCCGGTCCGAGAAGTCCTCCATGAAGAGGGCGGTCGGGGTCGTCACCACGGCACCCCGCCGGGCCGCGCGCACAAGACGCTCGTCGTAGCGCGATACCCCGGGCGAGTGAACGACGAAATCGAAACGCCGCTCTTCTAGGAGCGAGGGCGAGTGCACATCGAGCCCGCCCAGCTCGGCTTCGACGGGTCGGCGTGGGCCGCCCGCAGCGGCAGGGTCACCGGCAAGGTCGTCGAGGACCACGAGCTCGGAGCAGCTCGGACCGAACTGCCGGGCGAAGCACTGGCCTTCCATGCCTGCCCCGAACATCGCGACCCGCTTACCAGCGAGCGCCGCGACACCTCCGATCAGCGGCACGCCGCGATGGTACACAGGGCTCTCGGCCGTCGGTCAGCCCTGGAGCGGGTTCAGTGGCACGACACCCAGGATGACACGGGATCTCTCCGCGAAACGCGCGGCGCCCGCGCGGACGGTCATCGCGCCCCGCCACGAGCGACGGATCGCTCGCCGATAGGGCGCACCGGCCAGCTTCTCGCGAACCTGGACGACAGCCATTAGCGTTGCTGGCGCGTGCACGACAATCGAGCGGTCGGGGAACCAGAAGGTGGCAGCCATGATGACTGAAGCAGCCAAAGCCGCGCGGCCTGAGCACCTCGAGACGCAGCCATGATCGTCGGGGTCCCCGCGGAGGTCAAGGTCGCGGAGTGCCGGGTTGCCATCACCCCCGACGGCGTCCGCGAGCTGACGGCGCACGGCCACCGGGTCCTCGTCGAGACGGGGGCCGGCACCGGGTCGTCGCTGAGCGATGCTGAGTTCGCAGGAGCAGGAGCAACTCTGGTCGACGCGCCGACTGCGTGGTCAGCTGACCTCGTGTGCAAGGTGAAAGAGCCACAGGAATCGGAGCTCTCGTACCTGAGGCCCGGCCTCGTGCTCTTCACATATCTCCACCTCGCCGCCTACCCCGGCGTCGCCAAGGCGCTGCTCGAGTCCGAGACGACCGGGGTCGCATACGAGACCGTTCAACTCCCCTCAGGCGAACTTCCCCTGCTGGCGCCGATGAGCGAAGTCGCGGGACGGATAGCGACCCAGGTCGGGGCACACTTCCTCGAGGCCTCGCACGGGACGCGAGGCATCCTGCTCGGCGGCGTCCCGGGCGTGAGGCCGGCTCGCGTCGTGGTGATCGGTGCCGGCAACGTGGGCTGGAGCGCGGCGTGGATAGCCCAGGGCATGGAGGCCGAAGTCCTGCTGCTGGACCGGGACATCGCCCGCCTACGTTGGGTCGACCAGATCCACCAGGGCCGGATCATGACCTTGGCGTCGAACCGTGGGTCGATAGAGCGGGCCATATCCGAGGCCGATCTCGTCATCGGTGCCGTCCTCGTGGCGGGGGGAAGGGCGCCGGTCGTCATAACCGAGGAGATGGTCGCCGCTATGAGACCCGGGGCAGTCATAGTCGACGTCGCCGTCGACCAGGGCGGGTGCGTCGAGACGACGCACGAGACAACTCACGAGGACCCGACCTACTTCATGCACGGCGTGCTCCATTACGCGGTCGGGAACATGCCGGCCGCTGTGCCTCATACCTCGACATACGCGCTCACCAACGCCACGTTCCCCTACCTCGTCGAGCTCGTCGAGCGCGGCGTGGAGGCGGCCATGGAGGCCGATCCGGTGCTGCGTGGCGGGCTCAACACCATGCGCGGCAGCTGCACGAACGCTGCCGTCGCGTCCGCCCTCGACCTCGACTGGGTCGACCCGATGACGCTCGTGTCCGGCTGAAGCAAGCTGCCTCATCCTCGGGGCGGTGAGAGGCGAGCTTTCTTCTAGCCCCGTCTGCCGTCTCGCCGCTCCCAACCGGACCCGGATCTCACGGCGAGGCCGAGCGCGGCCAGGTGCTCGAGTGCCACGGCCGTCGTCGCGAGCTCCAGGCCGGAGCGCTCGCACACGAGCTCGAAGGAGACCGCGACGTCCTCGAGCGCCTCCAGAACCGAGTGCTCGGTGGCGGAAAGACGGGCGCTGACGGGCGGGAGCAGGTCGCGGGGCACGCTCGCGCGGGCGGCGGCGGCGACACCAGGACCCAGGCGACGGCTGTCCCCGGCACAGGCGAGCTCGAGGGCCGCGAGCACGTCGGCGGCATCGCGTGCCATGCCGCAGCCGTCTGCGATGAGGGAGTTCGTGCCTTCGGAGGCGGGGCTCCTCACCGATCCCGGGACAGCGAGCACGGTCACGCCCCGTTCGTCCGCCGCTGCCACTGTGTGCAGCGCGCCGCCTGCTCTGTGGGACTCGACCACGACGACGACATGGGCGAGGGCAGCGATGAGCCGGTTGCGGAGGGGGAAGCGCCACCTTTCCGGTGCCGCCCCGGGTGGTGCCTCTGAGAGGATGCCGCCGACCACCTCCAACCGAGCCCAGAGGCGGCCGCTGCTGGCGGGATAGACGACGTCCACTCCCCCACCTACGACGGCGACCGGTGGCGTCGGGCTTTCGGGAGCCAGTGCCCCCTCGTGAGCCGCCGCGTCGATCCCGGCCGCCAGGCCGGAGAGGACAACGACGCCCGCATGGGAGAGGTTCGCTCCGAGCTCGGCGGCGACACTGGAGCCGTAGTAAGTCGCTGACCTCGTGCCCACGACCGCCACACAGGGCCCGTCGAGCTGAGCGATCGATCCGCGAGCGAAGAGGACCTCCGGCGCGGCCCGATCCTCGGCGAGGCGCGCCGGATACCCGGGCAACCCCCGCCGCCACACGGTCGTGCCCGAGAGCGAGAGCTGCTCCCACACGAGAGCGGGGTCGGCCTCGATCGCGGCTTTTCGCCAAGCATCCAGGATCTGGTCGGTACGCAGAGCGCGATGTCCCGGGATCGGCTCGGCACGCATCAGGCGCGAAGCGAGACGGGCCCGCGTGCGCAAGTCGGTGAATACCTGCTCTGCCGGTCGGCCACGCAGCAAGCGCTGCAAGCGCTGCGGCGTCATCGACACGAGCCCGGCGAGCGTCGCCGCATAGGCCAGATCCGGCAGAGCGGCTCTTTGCCTCGTGGGGTCGCCCGAACTGCTCATGGTTCTCTTGAGCCGCCCAACAGAGCGGTTCGCCCTGCGCGAAGCTCGAGCGCCATCGCGACGTGGCCTTCGTCGACGGTCGTCTGTGAAGCTTCGAGGTCGGCGAGGGTCAGGGCAACCCGCCGCACGCGATCGAGGCCACGGGCCGAGAGCGCGCCCGAGCACAACTGACGCTCGAGCAGGACGCGGGCCTCCTTTGTGAGCGGCGCGTGCTCGTCCAAGCTCGCCGATGTCAGCTCGGCGTTGGCAGTCACACCTCGCCGACGCGCGAGCCTTCGCACCCGCTCGACCCGCTGGGCGACAACGCTGCTCGACTCGCCCGGTGTCGCTTCAAGGAGGTCACGGACGGCCGGCCGGCCGGCCGCAACGTGCAGATCGAACCGGTCCAACAGCGGCCCCGACAGCCTCCGCGAATAGCGGGCGAGCTGCGCGGCCGAACAGACGCAGCTGCCGACACCTTGCCGTTCGCCGCACGGGCAGGGGTTCATCGCCCCGACCAGGAGAAACCGGGCCGGAAAGCTGACAGTCGCCCTGGCACGAGCGACCCGGATCACTCCCTCCTCGAGCGGTTGGCGAAGCAGGTCGAGCAACGCGACAGGAAACTCACCGAGCTCGTCCAGGAACAGCACGCCGTTGGTGGCCAAACTGACCTCGCCCGGGCGCATCCACGACGAACCGCCGCCGATGAGGGCGGGCGCGGAGATCCCGTGATGAGGAGCCCGAAAAGGGGGACGGCGTTCGCCCGCCGCCGGCAACGGCAGGGCCGCGGCCGAGTGGATCCGACAGGTCTCGAGGAGCTGCGCCTCGTCCAGGGGAGGGAGAATGCTCGGCAACCTCTCGGCCAGCATGGTCTTTCCCGAACCCGGCGGGCCCGACAGGAGCAGGTGGTGGCCGCCGGCCGCGGCGACCTCGACGGCGAGACGTCCCACCGGCTGGCCTCGCACATCGGCGAGGTCGAGAGGCTCACGAGCGTGCTGCCCGCCGACGGTCGCGGTCTCGCTCGGCGCCGGGACTCGCTGGTGATGGGCCGGCTTCGCCAGTGCCAGGTCCGGCCAGGCGATCCGTCCCGACAGGGCGTCGACGAGCTCACGGAGCGACCGCGCCGTGCGCATGACCTGCCCCCCTACGAGCAAGGCCTCGGGAAGGCACGCGGGCGGCAGGACGACCGCCGGGGAGCTGAGGGCGTCAACGAGCGGTAGAGCCCCCGGTACGGCGCGGATCGTGCCGTCGAGTCCGAGCTCTCCGACGAAGGCGCAACCGCAAACTGCCGCCGAATCGAGCTCGCCGGTCGCGACGAGCAGGCCGACGGCGATCGGAAGATCGAGCCCGGCGCCTGTCTTGCGGACACCCGAGGGTGCCAAATTGACCGTGACGCGCCGCAACGGCCAGGGGAGGCCGCTCGAGAGCAGGGCCGCCCGGACCCGGTCCCGTGCCTCCCGGCACGCGGCATCGGGCAGCCCGACGACTGTGAATCCGGGCAGGCCGTTGGAGACATGCACCTCGACGAGCACGGGGCGACCCCGGACACCGAGCAAAGTCGCAGATGGGATGGAGGCGATCACGAGCTGGCTCCCGACAAGGGGCTGTTGTCTGCGGAGCGCCCGGTGGATCGCGCGCTCGATATAGCTACCGGACCGCAAGCTACTGGTTGGGTGTGTCACACCTCGGTGTCCCGGAGCGACCCCCGCTCAGGAGAACGTGTAGTTGGGGATCCCGGTGCCGGAATGGATCGGGCGGACGTTCATCGACGAGACGTGGGGGCAGACCTGCACGGGGAAGTTCTCCACCTCATCGGCTTCACCCACCGGCATCGGCTGGCCGGGCGGGACGACCCTCAGCCCTGCGGCCTTGACGCCTGGGCCTTGGCACACCGCGCCAGTGTCTTCGACGCCCAGGATTGCATGCGAGGTCGCGCCAGGCTGGAGCGTGACCGTGCTCGGGACGATGCTTTGGTGCCATGCGGGCTTACCTATCTCGGAGCCGCCCACACTGACGGCCCATACGTCGGGGAAGCCGTGCAAGGTGCAGGGCTGGGGCCCGATGTTGCTGAACTCCAGCTCGTAGTAGGTGGTGCCGGCGGTGCCATTGCCTTCAACCGCCGCCCACACCTCAGTGTTCGCGGCGCGGCAAGTCGCCGTCGCGGCCGGTGCAGCCAAAGCTGCCGAGGCGGCCAGGACGACCGTCGGGAGCAGAATCGCCCCACAGGCCAGAGCCACAAAGGCAGCGAGCCGTCGGCCGTCATGCAGCGTCGGTTTCATGGTGGTCCTCCTTGGTGAAAATCCTCCAGGCATAGCAAAGCCGACTCGAGGCCCCGAGCGTTTCCGGACGCCTCCTGGGAATCTCCAAACTGCCAGGGTGCTCACCTCGATCAGCGTCATCCTTGCACCAGGAAGCACATAACATGTCGATGCCATGACGGAGGATCCGGCGTCCTCACAGCCGCGGCCACGGCGCGCGAAGAGCCTGTGGAAGGTGGTCGTCACAGGTGCCCTCATCATTGTTGTCGGTGGCGCGCTCGCGTCATCGCTGAGCCGGGCGCCGACAAAGCACGCTCTCGGCGTCGGGGCAAGCGTCGCCCCAACAACGCACGCGGCGGCCTATCGAATCGCAGCCCGGCAGCGGGCACCTCAATCTCTCCCGCTGCATGCGAAAGCCTCGGCTCCCGGAGTGCTCATCCTCGACCGCAACGTGCCGGACCCGGCGGTGGTGGAGCTGCAGGGCAGGTATTACCTGTATTCGAGCCAGACCGGGTTCGCCACGCCCCCGGTGTCGTTGACGACGAGCGACGGAACGACCCTTTTCCACTGGAACCGGACCGGCACGGCTCTTGCGACCGTGCCGTCATGGGCCGAGACGGGCTTCACCTGGGCACCCGACGTCCGCTTGATCGACGGGCGGTACGTCATGTACTTCGACGCCTGGGCCGAGAAGTCCATGTACTTCCAAGCCGACGAGACCGGGTTCGCCCAGCGCGCCCAGTGCATCGGCGTCGCCACGGCGAAAGAACCCGCCGGTCCGTTCACCCCGGTGGCGGGCCCGCCACTTGTCTGCCAGTTCAATCATCACGGTGCGATCGACCCGCGGACATTCCTCGCCCCGGACGGCCAGCTCTACCTCGATTGGAAGTCGGACGACAACGCCAGCCCAGGATCTCCCCCGACGCATCTGTGGTCGCAGGAGCTGTCGAGAAACGGTGAGCAGCTCATAGGAGCCAGGCACCTGCTCATGAGCGGGAGCCGGCACATCTGGAACGGTGGCCTGATCGAAGCGCCCGACATGGTCTACGCCGAGCGAACCTACTGGCTCTTCTACTCGGGCTCGTGGTTCAACGGACCCGGTTACTCGATCGGAGTGGCAACCTGCGCGGGACCGGCCGGGCCGTGCAAAGCGACCTCGACACGTCCCTGGCTCAGCGCGAACTCCCAAGGCAGCGGGCCCGGTGAGGAGTCACTGTTCCGCGATGCACAGGGCTGGTGGATCGTCTACTCACCTTGGTCGCTCTACGGCCATGACTACCGGCCGGTTGAGCTCGCCAAGGTCTACTTCGCGCCGTCCGGACCCTATCTGGCGAAATTCCCGCCCCGAGGTGCGAGTTAGCGGTCCCGACAACAAGCCACGCCGGTGACGACCAAGCCCCGGAGCGGGTTGGCGCGCCAGGATGGTGGACGTGGCACTGCGCCGAGGACTCGCCTGGCTCCTGGCCGCACTCGTCCTGGCCTGGTGCGGGTGGGCCAGCGGCTTCCGGCCGGGAACCCGCGCCGGTCAGTACGCCTGGCTCGTATCGCTCTTCGCCGTGCTCGTGGCCGACCTCGCCGTCTACCTGGGCAGAAGCGAGCACCGACTCGGCTGGTGCATCGAGGCGGACCAGCCGCCGTGGCCCCGACCCGGGCGGGGAGGGGCCGGTCCGGCGCTGGTGGGAACGGCTCCGTGGCTCGCACTGGGAGTGGTGGTTCTGGCCTGGGAAGTCCTCGGTCTCGACACCGGCCCCCATGAGCCGCACCTGACCATCAGCGCCCTGACCTTGGCGTTTCGCCCCGTTCGCGCCGCCATGCTGGCGGTGTGGATGGGCGTCGGGGTGTACTTCGCCGTGGCCCGGGCACGCTCACCGGCGAGTCCGACCCCGCCCCCGACCCACGGCGGCAAAGCCGGAACGTCCCCGGGGGCGAGCGGGGCCGGACTTGCACTCGGTTCGGGGCGGCTGGCACGACACCTCGTGCCCCCTCTGGCGCTCCTCGAGGGCCGCAGCCGAGCCGTAGGCGTGGCCTTCTGGATAGGCGTGCTCGTCTGCGCCGCTGGCATAGATCTGGTGGCGCGACGGTCGGAGGGCCGGATCGCCACCTTCGAGGAGCTGCTGCGCTTCATCTCCCGACCGGTGGGAGTCCGAGTGCTCCTCGTGGTGGCCTGGACCTATGTCGGCTGGCATCTGTTTGCACACTGAGCGCCTCGTTGAGCGGGCGGGCCACGCCGGCCTGTAACAATCAGTGCTATGCCGCGACGCTTCCCCGACCGCCAGTCGCGAGATGAGGCCGCCACGGGGCGCCCTGGCGGGCGCAGGACCCGCGGTCGGACTGGAGGCGGCGTGGCCGGCCGGGCAGGCACCGGCACGGACTCGTTCGTAGAAGACCCGACGGGCCAGGGCACGGCCGAGATCCGCCGCATCCAGCCCTACCAGGCGGACAAGACTTACATCTGCCCGGGGTGCAACCAGGAGATCTGGCCCGGGACCGGCCATATCGTCATCGTGCCGTTGTCAGAGCCTGCCAACAGGCGTCACTGGCACTCGCCTTGTTGGGAACATCGGGAGCGCAGGCGGCCGACCGGGTGCTGAGGACCGGGTCTCGCCCGGCGGGTCAGAACGCGTTCTCCAGCACCTCCACGCGGCCGTCTGTCACCGCGGCCACATCGAAGCGCACCGTCGTCGTGTCCGGTGCCGCCTCCAGGAGGTAGAGCGTGGCAAGACGGCGAAGACGACGACGTTTCGCCGAGGTGACAGCCTCGAAGGGAGAGCCGAACCCGTCGCCGCTCCTCGTCTTCACCTCGCAGATGACAAGGACACGCCCGCGCCGGCAGATGAGGTCGATCTCACCGCTGCGACAGCTCCAGTTGCGCTGGACGACGTCGTAGCCCTGCGCGAGGTACCAGGCGCCGGCTGCGTCCTCACCCAGTCGTCCCAGGCGCGAGCCACCAGGGGAAGACGCCATCAGACCTCGTCTTCGGGCCGTTCCTCCACGTTCACGTCTTTGTAGGTGACAACGTGCACCGACGACACAAAACGCGCCTGGCGGTACATGTCCCAGACCCACGCATCGGTGAGCTCGACCTCGAAGTAGGTGGCACCAGGCCCGGACTTCGGGGTGACCTTGACGTTGTTGGCCAGGTAGAAGCGGCGCTCGGTCTCGACGACGTAGCGGAACATCGGGTACACGGCGCGGTACTCCCGGTAGAGCTCGAGCTCCACCTCGGCCTCGAACTGGTCGAGATCCTCTTCGGCGCTCATAGCCGCCTCCCTGACAGGTCCGCGACAGCCTGAAAGTGCACTCCGGAGCGCTCGAAAGGCTCAAACACGGCCATGACGACCAGCCTCGCACCGCACCTCAGCGGACGTCGCGCTTCTCCTTGATCTTGGCAGCCTTGCCTGCGCGATCGCGCAGGTAGTACAGCTTCGCCCGGCGGACATCGCCTTCGGTGATCCGCTCGATCTTGGCGATGATCGGCGAGTGAACCGGGAATGTGCGCTCGACACCGACGCCGAAGCTCACCTTGCGCACGGTGAAGGTCTCGCGGATGCCCGAGCCCTGACGGCGGATGGCGGCGCCCTGAAAGACCTGCACCCGTTCCCTGTTGCCTTCTACGACGCGCACGTGCACCTTCAAGGTGTCGCCGGGGCGGAAGTCGGGAATGTCGTCGCGAAGGCTCTCGCGATCGATCAGGTCGGTCGGGTTCATCAAAGGTCACGCTCCTCGAGGCGATCGGACGGGTCGCTGGCACCCTGCCGCTTGCCGGACGCGGCGTCCGACCGTTCGGCTCGTCCCGTTCCGTGGGCACCTAGAGGATAGCCGTGCTCGACGAGGAGGCGCACCTCGTCCCCCGTGAGACCGCCGCGGGCGTCCAACAGGTCGGGCCGGAGCTCGAGCGTGCGCCAGAGCGCCGCCGCCCTGCGCCAGCGTTCGACCCGGCCGTGATCGCCCCCACGCAGGACTTCTGGGACCCCCCAGCCCCGAAACACGGCAGGCCGCGTGTACTGCGGGTACTCCAAGAGGCCCGTCGTGAAGCTCTCGTCGCCTGCGGAAGCCTCATTGCCGAGCACCCCTGGGACCAGCCTGACGGTGGCTTCGATGACGACGAGGGCCGCCAGCTCCCCGCCGGCGAGCACGAAGTCCCCTATGCAAAGCTCACCGTCGACGAGGTGGTCGGCGATGCGCTGGTCCACACCCTCATAGCGCCCGCAGAGGAGTGAGAACGCCGGCGGCGCGGCGCCCCCGACGGGGCGTTCGAGGCCGGCGAGCTCCGCCGCCACTTCCTGGTCGAAGCGCCGCCCGCCCGGTGCGAGCAGGTACAACGGGCGCGGCGGGTCGACGAGCTCGACAGCGGCGAAGACCGGTGCCGGAGCCAGCACCATGCCCGCCCCGCCGCCGAAGGGCGCGTCGTCCACGCTGCGATGCGGATCGGTGGCCGCCGCGCGCAGGTCGTGGACGCGCAGCTCCACGAGCCCGTCTCGCCGTGCCCGCCCGACGACACTCGTCGTGCAGTAGGCGTCGACCACCTCGGGAAAGATCGAGAACACGTCTATGCGCAGGGCCGTGGTCGTCTCCGACGGCGCGTCGGCGGGAGCGGTCGCGGGCGGGGCCGGCCTCGCCGGCAGGCTCGCCTCGCTCAATCGAACAACCCCGCCGGCACGTCGACCACGAGCCGTCCCTCCTCCCGACCGAGCACGAACCTCAGCGGGACCAGGTTCCCGTCCTCCATGACCAGAAGATCGCTCGCGGGGTTCGCCTGCACTGCGACCACCGTCCCCCGTCGCGTGCCGTCGATCTCGACGACCTCGCGGCCGACGAGATCGTGCACGAAGAGCGCTTCAGGGTCTTCGAGCGCCGGCGCGACGAGGAGCGCATCGCGAAGCTCGTCAGCGGCTTCGCGCGTGTGAACCCCCTCGAACTGGACCAGGTACCGCCCCTGAAAAGGCCGGGAGCTGCGCACTTTGAGGATCCGGGCATTCGGAGAGGGCGCCGTGCCTCGGGTGGGGGACGGAGTGACGGCGCCAGGCAGGCCCGACGGCGCGGAGGGGTAGCACTTCAGCTCGGCTCCCGGAGCAAGTCGCTCGGTACGGTTCGTGACGAGCGCGACCACGACCTCGCCGACCAGCCCATGCGGCCGGGCGATCCGGCCCACCTCGAGAAGTGGCCGCACGTTGCCGTCACCACCGGACCGCGGCGCCATTTGGTCCTCAGTCGACGATGTCGACCGACGCCTCCTGGCTGTCACGGGCCGCGGCGGCTCGCACGAGGATGCGGAGCGCCTGAGCAGTGCGCCCACGGCGGCCGATGATCCGACCCATGTCACCTTGAGCGACATGAAGGGAGAGGTGGATGCCGCTACGGGTCTCGGTGACGTCGACCGCCACGCCCTCAGGATCATCCACGATGGAGCGGGCGACATGCTCGAGGACCGATCGTGCGGTGCCGCCCGTCACCCGGTTGCCGGCGTAGTCCTCGTCGACCTCGTCGCGCGCCTCCACGAGAGAGCCTTGTCCGGCGAGCTCGCTGGTGCTCTCGAGCTCGTCGCGCTCGTCTTCCTCGTCGAGCTCGTCCTCTTCGATGTCGTCGTCCTCCTCGAGCTCGTCGTCGAACTCGTCCTCGAGGTCGTCGTCGTTGTTGTTGTTGTAATCCTTGTCCGGCGCATGCGCGGAGGTGTGCAGAGCACTGAAGTCAGGCTCTGCGAAGGGGTTGCTTCCGGTGTCGGTCATCTCGATGTTCAGCTTTCGGCTTCGGCGTCGCCAGGGGCAGCGTCCTCGGCCGGGATCGCAGTGGCTGGTGCTTTGCCTGCGGGAGCTTTGGCGGCGGCCGCCTTCTTGGCGGGCGCCTGCTTGCCAGGTGCCTTCTTGCCAGGTGCGGTGGCGCGACCGGGCCGCGCGTAGCGACGTGAGGCGGGCTTGGGCGGGCGGGTCGACGCGAACTGCTCCCAGGCTCCCGAGATGACGAGCAACTTGCGTACGGTCTCGGTAGGTTGAGCGCCTTTGGCCAGCCAGCCAAGAACACGGTCGTTGTCGATCTCGATGGTGGACGGGTCCATGCGGGGCTCGTAGGTACCGACGGCCTCTATGAACCGCCCGTCGCGAGGCGAACGGCTGTCGGTCACGACGACACGATAGGTGGGTTGCTTCTTCTTGCCCATGCGCATGAGGCGGAGCTTGACGGTCACGGGGTTTCTTCCTTCTTTCGTGGTGGAGACAACTAGCGGGCCGGGCCGAGGCCCTTGGAGGACGGGGTGACTCGACCGCCCTTGAGTTTCTTGCGGTTGCCCTTGGTGGGCTTGGGCTTGTTGCCGGGGCGCCCAGCGCCGGCGAGCTTGGCCATCGGCCCAACGCCCCGCATCATCTTCTGCATCTCCTTGAACTGGCGCAGGAGATTGTTGACCTCGGTCGTAGACGTGCCACTCCCGTGGGCGATCCTGAGACGGCGCGAACCGTCGAGCACCGCCGGGTCGGCCCGCTCGAGGGGTGTCATCGAACAGATGATCGCCTCGACCTTGCCGACGTCGCGCTCGTCGACCTTAGCGTCACGCATCTCCTTGGGGATGCCGGGCATCATCGACAACAGGCCGGTGAGCGGGCCCATCTTCTTTATCTGCCGGAGCTGGTCGAGAAAGTCGTCGAGGGTGAACCGTCCTGACTGCAGTCGCTCGAGGGCCTGACCGGCGACCTCCTCGTCGTACTCGCGCTCAGCCTTCTCGATGAGGCTGAGCACATCGCCCATCCCGAGGATCCGGCTGGCGAGCCGGTCAGGATGGAACACCTCGAAGTCCGCGAGCCGTTCCCCGGTCGACAAGAACGCGATGGGTCGACCCACGACCTGTTTGACCGAGAGAGCGGCTCCGCCACGGGCGTCGCCATCAACCTTGGTCAAGATGATGCCGTCGAGCTGCAGCGCCTGGTGGAAGGCCTCTGCGGTCTGGACGGCATCTTGGCCGGTCATCGCGTCGACGACGAAGAAGGTGTAGTCCGGGCGCACAGTCGCCGACACCCGGCGCACTTCGTCCATCAGCTCCCGGTCGATGGCGAGACGGCCCGCAGTGTCGACGATGACGACGTCACGCCCGAGACGCTCTGCCTCGGCCAGCCCGCGGCGGGCGACAGTTGCCGGATCGGTCGGCTCAGAGAAGACTCCGACGCCGATCTCGGCTCCTAGCACCCGCAGCTGCTCCACGGCCGCCGGGCGCTGCAGGTCGGCGCCGATCAGGTAGGGATGGCGTCCCTGCTGGCGGAACCAGCGCGCCAGCTTCGCGGACGCGGTCGTCTTGCCGGAGCCTTGAAGGCCGGCGAGAAGCACGACGGTCGGCGGCTTCGATGCGTAGTTGATCTTGAGCGCCTCACCGCCCAAGGTAGCGGTCAGCTCCTCGTCGACCACCTTGATGACCTGCTGGGCAGGGGTGAGGTACTTGGCAAGCTCCGCCCCCGTGCAGCGAGCACGGATCCGCCCTATGAGGTCCTGGGCGACGGCGAGGTTGACGTCGGCCTCCAAGAGTGCGACCCGGATCTCGCGGAGAACCTCGTTGACCTCGGCGTCACCGAGTCGCCCACGGCCACGAAGGCGCGTGAGGATTGCGTCGAAACGATCAGTCAGGGTGTCAAACATGGGCTAGACCAGGTTAGTCGGGCTGCGACGCCCGCACGGTGGGCGGCGACGAGCCCCTCGGTCATCCAAAGAGGGCCGCCACGAACTCCACCGGGTCGAACGGCACCAGATCCCCCGGCCCTTCCCCGACCCCGACGAGCTTGATCGGCAGACCGAGCTCGGACCGGATGGCCAGGACCACCCCGCCCTTGGCCGTGCCGTCGAGCTTGGTGAGGATGATGCCCGTCACCCCGACAGCCTCTGTGAACTGGCGTGCCTGGACCACACCGTTCTGGCCCGTCGTGGCGTCAAGCACGAGAAGCACCTCGGTCAACTGCCCCGGGGGCCGCTCCGCGACGCGGCGCACCTTGCGCAGCTCGTCCATCAGGTTCACCTTGGTGTGCAGGCGCCCGGCGGTGTCCGCCAGCACGAGATCGGCCCCCCGGGCGGCCGCGTGCTGGACGGCGTCGAAGATCACCGACGAGGGGTCCGCCCCGTCGGAGCCTCGGACGATCCGTGCCCCGGCGCGCTCGGCCCAGGACTCGAGCTGCTCGCCTGCGGCTGCCCGAAACGTGTCGCCGGCCGCCAGGACAACTGTCCGCCCGGCCTGGGTCTCCTGCAAGGCGAGCTTGCCGATCGTCGTCGTCTTGCCGACCCCGTTCACCCCGACGAAGAGCCACACCGTCGGCCCGTCGTCCTGGCCGAAGGAAAGCGATTCATCGTCGCCCTCGAACATCGAGACCAGGTCGGTCTGCAGGGCCTGGAGGAGGGCGGAGGGATCCGTCGCAGGCAGGGCACCAGAGCGCAGTTTCGCCCGGAGATCGTCGAGGATCCCTGTCGTCGTCGTGATGCCGACATCGGCGAGGATGAGCGCCTCCTCGATCTCCTCGAAGGTCGCCTCGTCGATGTTCTTGAGGCCGCGAACTTGGTCGAGGTAGCCGGCCAACAGGCCCCGGGCGCGCCCGAGCCTGTCCTTGAGCGCCGGGCGGGCCAGTTGCTCCCCAAGCTGGGTACTGCTGTCCGCCGCGGCGGGGGCAGGGGTCGGCTGGGCCTGCGGCGGTGCGGGCACAGCGGCCGGGGGGACAGGAGGCGGCACCGGCGCCGCGGCGGGCGGTGCCGGGGTGGTCCCTGCGGGCGGTGCCGGGGTGGTCCCGGCGGGCGGTGCCGGGGTGGTCCCGGCGGGCGGTGCCGGGGTGGTCCCGACTCGAGAGGCGCCAGAGCCCGGGGGTGCCGAGCGACGCCGGCGTGTGCGCTGGCTGATCACGAGCCCACCTGAGGCGAGCAAGACGACGACGACAAGGACAATTACGAGAGTCATGCGGTGCGCAGACTACCGGCCCGGGGCCAGGGAGCCGAAGGGCGCCCCGCCCCCCGGGCTCCCCCTGCTCGCCGCCAGCCCTCGACGGCGCGCTCTTACTCGAGCGCTGCGCTGCGAGCCGCCTATTCGAGCGCTGTGCTGCGAGCCGCCGCCGTCTCGACCCGCTCGCTCACGACCTTGGAGGCTCCGCCCGGTTGCATGGTGACGCCGTAGAGGACGTCTGCAGCCTCCATGGTCCGTTTCTGGTGGCTGACGACGATCAGCTGGGCGTCGGAGCGGAACTCGTCGACAAGGTCCAAGAAACGGTGCAGGTTCACGTCATCGAGTGCCGCCTCGACCTCGTCCATCACGTAGAAGGGAGAGGGCCGGCTGCGGAACACGGCAAAGAGGAACGCGAGCGCCACGAGGGACCGCTCACCTCCCGACAGCAACGAGAGCCTCCGAACGTTGCGGCCCGCCGGCCGGGCCTCGATCTCGATGCCTGTCGAGAGAAGGTCCTCGGGCTCGACCAGGCTCAACCGGCCGGTGCCGCCGGGGAACAGCATCGAGAAAAGGTTCTCGAAATGCCCGGCCACGTCGGCGAACGCCTGCGTGAACACCCCCACGATCTCCTCGTCGACGGCGCGGATCACCCGTCCCAGCTCCCGACGAGCGCCGCGGACGTCCTCGAGCTGCTCGGCGAGAAACCGGTCCCGCTCCTCCAGAGCGGCAAGCTCCTCGAGCGCCAGGGGGTTCACCGGGCCCATCAGGCGGAGCTCGCGGTCCAGCTCACGAACCCGGGCCTGGGCGGGGATCCCGGGCGGCAGCTCCGGGCACGGCGCCGCCATGGCATCTTCCGGCTCACACTCGAGCTCCCGGCGCAGCGCCTCGACGGCGGTCTCGAGCCGCAGCCTCGCCTCGGCGCGTTCCAGCTCGGCCCTTTGCAGCAGCTCGCGGGTCCCCGCGAGGGCGCGCTCGGCCGCGGTGCGCTGTTCACGCAGTTGGCGCAGACGACCGGTCGTCTCGGTGACAGCCAGCTCATGGTCCGCGCGCTCGGTGCGCAGGCGATCCCGCGCGCCCGTGAGCTCGCTCGCGAGCCGGGCCAGCTCGCCTGCGAGACGCCCGAGCGCGAGTCCGGCAGCTTCGAGCGACTCTCGACGGGCGGCGGCGTCCGAGCGTGCCGCGTCGAGCCCGGCGAGGTGCCCTTCCACCTCTTCGCGCCTGGCTGTGAGCAACGCTCGCCGCTCTTCGAGCCCCGCGCTGCGTATCCCCAGATCGGCTCTCGCCGCGGCGAGCACGCGGGCGCGCTCGTCAAGGCTCTTGCGGGCACGATTTGCCTCGTCCGCCACTGCGAGGGCCTCGATCTCTGCCCCTTCGGCTTTGGCGAGCTCGCCCTCGCGTAGCCCAAGCTCCGCCTCGCTCGCCGCCACGAGCCCCAAAGCGGCTTCGTAGGCCGAGGCCGCGGCGGCGTACTCGGTGGCGAGGCGTACGAGGCGCTCGGTCGACTGGGCTTGGGTGGCTTGTGCCTGGGTACGCGCCGCGACGGCGTCGCCGAGACGCCTCGTGGCTTCGCTGCTGGCTGAGCGAGCGGCGGCAAGCGCCTCACGAGCGGCTTCTGCCTCGGCGGCGGCCGTGCCCGCGGACCCCGCGGCGGACTCGGCGTCACGACGGACGGTGTCGAGAGCGGCCCGCGTCGCCCCGGTACGCGCCGCCCCGATCCGCCATCCACGCGCCGAGAAACGGTCGCCTTCGGTCGTGACGATCGTCCGGTCCGGCAGCTCCTCGGCAAGGCCAAGCGCTTGGCTGAGCCCGCCCCGACAGAGCAAGACGCCAGCCAGCAACTGGTCGAGCACGGCAGAGACCCCGGCCACCTCCGACCTGACACGCTCGCGGAGCAGCTCGGTCCCGCCATCTGGCACGGGCTCGGGGGACGCCGAGGCGGCTCCGGGCCTGCCCGTGGGCAGCACGCCACCGTGGAGACCGGCGTCATGCAGATGGCGCAACGCCTCGCGCGCCGTGCTCGTGCCTTCAACGAGGACCGTGCCGAGGGCGTCCTCGACAGCCGCCTCGAAGCCGCGCTCGCACCCGTCGTCGATGTCGACGAGGTCGGCCAAAGTCCCCAGCACGCCCTGCAGGCCGGCGAGGCGCTCCACACCGGCGCGCGCCCGCGTCTCGTCAAGAGCTGCCTGCAGCGCCTCGGCACGAGCCTCGAGCGCGTGCGAGCGATCGAGCGCTTCCCGGGCGCGCGCCTCGCTCGCCTTTTCGGTCGCAACTGCCGTCTGTTCGGCTGCCCGAAGCCGTTCGTGCTCGTCGCGCAGCTGCATCTCGCGGCTCTCGCAGGCCTCGAGCGTCGCCGCCAGCTCGGCCAAGCGCTGCTCGTGCTCGGCGCGTAGGCGATCGAAACTGGCAAGTCGCTCGGCAAGTCTTGCCACTGACTCCCGAGCTTGCGACAGGCGGGCGAGGGCAGCATCGTGCTGTTGGCGGGCGGCTCGGGCATACGAAGGAGCACCCTCGCCAGGCGCCGGCCCCGCGACTGCCTCCGGCCCGGCGGGCACGCCGAGCTCGCCGGAGGCCACAGGTGCCTCGAAAGCCGCCTCGTCACGTCGCAGCTCCTCCTCGAGGTCCTCGAGCCTCTCACGTTCGGGCTCGAGGGCTTCCGAGGCGGCCGCGGCGGCAGCCAGGTCCGCGGCGAGACGGGACGACTCGGCCTCGAGCGAGGCAACGACGTCCGCCTCGGTCACGACCGCGAGCGAGCCGGCGACGGCGCGGCGACGCTCGGAGACCACGTTCGCGAGACCCCGTTGGCGCTCCAGCAGGCGCTCGGCGCGCCCGAGCCGGTCGGCCCCGTCCCAGGCCTGCACCTCGGTCAGCGCCGACTCGGTCGAAGTGACCAGGTCGTCGAGGCGCACGAGCTCGTTTCGCTGCCTCACCTCCTGCTCGGTGATCTCGCCATGGGATCGCTCGGCACGTTCTAGGCGGCGCTCGAGCGAGTCGAGCTCACGACCCGCGAGATGCAACCGGAGCGCCCGCAGCTCCGCGACGAGGCCGTCGTGGCGGCGGGCCGCCTCGGCCTGCCGCTCCAACGGACGGAGCTGACGGCGCACCTCTCGCTGCAGGTCTTGCAGCCGAAGGAGGTTCTGCTCGCTCGACTCGAGCCGGCGCTCGGCGCGTTCGCGCCGCCGGCGGAACTTGAGAACCCCCGCCGCCTCCTCGATCACCATGCGCCGGTCCTCCGGGCGCGCCTGGAGCACCGAGTCGAGCTGGCCCTGGCTGACGATCACGTGCTGCTGGCGACCGACGCCGGCGTCGGAGAGAAGCTCCTGGATGTCGAGCAACCGGCACGGCGCACCATTGAGGGCGTACTCGCTCTCGCCCGTGCGAAACAGCGTCCTTGTGATCGTGACCTCCGCGAGCTCCACCGGGAGGCGTCTCGAGGCGTTGTCGATCGTGAGGGAGACCTCCGCACGTCCGAGAGCGGGCCGTTTCGAGGTGCCGGCGAAGATGACATCGTCCATCTTCATCGACCGGACCACTTTCGGCCCTTGGGCACCGAGCACCCAGGCCACGGCATCCACGACGTTCGACTTCCCCGACCCGTTCGGTCCCACCACGACGGTGATGCCCGGCTCGAGCTCGATCGTCGTGGGATCGGCGAACGACTTGAACCCCTTGAGAGTCAGCGTCTTCAGGAACACGTTGGGATCACGTTATCCGGGTGGCGCAGTTTCCAGCGGATTCGCCGCCGTCTCGCGCCAGTCGTGCCCCTGTCTCATTGCTGGCAACCTTCGCAGCAGTAAGCGGAGCGGGCTCCGATCTTCAGCCGCACGACCGGGCGCCCGCAGCGCGGGCACGCCTCGCCGGCCCGGTCGTAGACGGCGTGACGACCCTGATAGGACCCGAGGTCACCGGCGAGATCGCGATAGCCCAGGTCCCGCAATGAAGACCCGCGCGACGCCACGGCGTCGCGCAGCACGGCCCTCGCCGCCCTTGCCAGGGAGGCGAGCTCGGCTGCGGAGAGCGAGCCGCCGGGGCGGTCGGGCCGCAGCTTTGCCCGAAAGCAGGCCTCGTCCGCGTAGATGCTCCCGATGCCGGCGACGATGCGCTGGTCGGTGAGCAGCGCCTTGAGCGGGGCGCGCCGGCCCGAGAAACGGGAGGCGAGATAGGTCGCGGGCAGGCCTTCCAGCAGCGGGTCGCGCCCGAGGTGCGAAAGCTCGGACGGGACGCCCCGACTGTCGAGCTCGGAGCATACGAACCATTCCCCGAAGGTCCTCGGGTCGACAAAGCGCAGCTCGGTGCCGTCCTCGAGGCCGACGATCACATGGGTGTGGTCGGCGAGGGGTGGGCGCTCAAGGCCCCCGAAGTGGAGCAGTTGGCCGGTCATCCGCAGATGGACCACGAGCACCGAGCCGTCGTCCAGCGAGAGCAGGAGGAACTTGCCCCGGCGCCCGGCACCGGTGAACCTGCGACCGGTCAACCGGCTCGTCAGCTCGGCCGGCGACTGGCGCCGGACCGAACGGCGCCCGAGAACTTGGACCTCGGTGACCCGCCTGCCGATCACGATGCCCTCAAGGCCCCGGCGCACGGTCTCGACTTCGGGGAGCTCGGGCACCTAAGCGCTGGGGTCGCCCTGTCGGGCGCCAATGACCTCGAGGGCGGCGGCCGCGGCGACGCGCTCGGCCAGCTTCTTCGAGGTGCCGGTACCGCGGCCCAAGACCTCGCCCCCCACCGTCACCTCGGCGAAGAAGACCTTGGCGTGGTCGGGGCCCTTGTCGTTCACCTCGTACGACGGCAGCTCGAGGTTGAGCCGCGCCGCCAGCTCCTGGAGCCGGTTCTTCGGGTCGCCGAGCCGGCCCTCGGCGACGATGCCCGCGATCGGTCCTTCGAGCAGACCGACCACGAAGGCGGTGGCGGCCGGGAGCCCGGAGGAGAGGTAGACAGCGGCGATGATGGCTTCGAGGCAGTCGGCGAGGATCGACTCCTTGGCGCGGCCGCCCGAAGCCTCCTCGCCCTTGCCGAGCAGCACCGCCTCGCCCACACCGAGCTCGGTGGCGATCGGCGCCAGCGCCTCGGTGCTCACGACCGACGCGCGAAGCCGGGCGAGGTCACCTTCTGGCAGGTCTGGGAAGGACCGGTAGAGGTGCTCGGCCACGACAAGGCTCAAGACGGCGTCGCCGAGCAGCTCCAAGCGCTCGTTGGAAGGGCGGCCGCCCCATTCGGAGCAGTAGGAACGGTGCGAGAGCGCCTGGCGGAGCAAGCTGCTGCTCACGGCGTACTCGCTGAGCGCGCTGAGCAGCCTCTCGCCGTTCGGGTCGGGCTCGCCTGTGGGTCTGCTCAGGCCGCCCCGACCTTCCCGCTCACATAGTCGACCGCGTCACGCACGGTGCGCAGCTCCTCGAGGTCCTCATCGTCGATGCGGAACCCGGGCAACCGGTCGCTGAGCTCCTCCTCCAACGCCTCGACCAGCTCGATCAGGGCGAGCGAGTCCGCGTTGAGGTCGTCGGCGAAGGAAGAGGACTCGCTGATCTCCGACATGTCGATCTCGAGGATCTCCGCCAGCTGTGAGCGGACGAGCTGGATCACCTCTTCGCGGCTCATGATCGCACCGGTCGTCTCGGACACCTGGGCTCCTTCGTTTTGCTTCTGTCTCATGTTAAGGCCTGCGGGGCAGCCTCGCCCGCTGTCTGGAGCCTTTGCGCCGCCCTGAGGCAGGTGAGCTCACCCCGGCGACGGCGCTGTCAGACAAACGCAACCGCGTCACGCAGCGATCCCACGAGATCGCCGGTCACAGCCTCGTGGGCCACGCGCACGGCGTTCAGGATCGCCCTCGCCGAGGAGCTGCCGTGGCTGATGACGCACACTCCGTCCACGCCGAGCAGCATCGCCCCACCGGTCTCTTCAGGGTCGAGCCGTTGCGCGTAGACGTGCAGCTCAGGGCCGAGCACTTCGCCGGCGGCGCGGCTCTCCGGGGTGGCGCCGATCACGCGGCCGAGGATGTCGAAAAGGGCTCCGAGAGCCCCTTCGAGCGACTTGAGGGCGACGTTGCCGGTGAAGCCGTCGGTCACGATCACATCGACGTTGCCCTCGAGCAGGTCCCGGCCCTCTACGTTGCCCACGAAGTCGACTCCGACCCCGGCCGCCAGCAGGGCGTGCGCCTCCTTGGCGAGCTGGTTGCCCTTGGAGGACTCCTCGCCTATGGACAACAGGGCGACCTTGGGGACGAGCGTGCCGAAACGCAGTGTCATGAAGGCAGAGCCCATCTGGGCGAACTGGACCAGCCACTCGGCGTGGCAGTCGGCATTGGCGCCGGCGTCCACGAGAACCGCCGGGTGCCCTGTGACGGCCGGGATGAGCGCCGCGATCGCCGGGCGGGCGACGCCGGGAAGCCGGCCCATTCTCAACAGTGCGCTCGCCATGGCAGCCCCGGTGTTGCCGGCGCTCACCATGGCACAGGCCCGCCCGTCGCGCACCGCCTCGGCTGCGCGCACGAGGGTCGAGTCCTTCTTGGCCCGAACGCTCTGGGCGGGGTCGTCGTGCATGGCGATGACCTCGCTGGCCGGCAGAATCTCCAGGTCGCCGGTGTCGCCGAGCGATCCGTCCGTTGGGCCCACCAGCACGACGGGGATCCCGAGTTCGTCGGCCGCGCGCCGCGCCCCGGCGACGATCTCGCCAGGGGCACGGTCCCCGCCCATCGCGTCAACGGCGACCGGCAAGGAGCTGACAGATGAACGCACCGCGCCCGCTCCGCTGGTCGGCGCCACGACTGTCAGTCGACCTCTACTGCCTGACGACCCTTGTACCAGCCGCAATGGGGGCAAACCACGTGCGGCAGCTTCGCCCGGTTGCACTGGGGACAAAGGCTGCGCGAGGGCTCGTTCAACGTCCACGCCGACGCCCGCCGGCTCCGGCTCTTCGACTTCGAGGTCTTCTTCTTGGGGACGGCCATCGTCATTCTCTCCACTCGGGTATGGCTTGAGGAGCACCGAGCCCGGAAAGGGCGGCCCACCGCGGGTCGGTCGTTTCCGTGCAGGTACAGGTCTCGTGGTTGCGGTTCGCGCCGCACTCGGGGCAAAGCCCGAGGCAATCGGGCCTACAGAGCGGCGCGAGCGGCAGCTCCAAGATACAGGCATCGTGGGCGAGCGGTTCGAGGTCGAGCCAGTCGGCCGTCATCGGGTAGCCGAGCTCAGGGTCGGCGTCGTCGGAGCAGAGCTCGCGAACCCGAGCGAGGAGGCGACCCGTCGCAGGCTCGAGGCAGCGACGGCACTCGCCTTCCCAGCAAGCCGAGACTGTGCCGTTCACGACCACGCCTCCGGGCACCGACTCGAGCACCACGTCCACGTCTACGTCCGAACCTTCCGCTATCCGGGAGTTGCTCACCTCGAGCTCGGCGATCGGCCCGACGGCCTTTACCCGGCGCCGCGCGCCCGGGTGCTTGCGCAGCACCGCCACGCCGACGACGAACGGGCCGCGGTGGTCGTTCCTGCTCACTCGAGATCCTGGTCGAAGAGCCCGTCCCCCGCGAGCCAGCCCTCGTCGCCGAGCTCGCCCGGCGGCTCGTCGCCCGGAAGGGGCTGCGGGGCCGGCACCGCCGCCAGCCGTTCCCGGCCGGTGCGCACCGTCTTGATCGTCCGGTCGAGCACGATCTCGAAGCCGGCGAGCTTCTGGTCGACGTAGTCCTCGGTCTCGTGGCGCATCTGGCGTGCCGCCGCCTCGGCGTCTTCGACGATCCGCACCGCCCTGTGCTCGGCCTGGCGGACGATCTCGGTCCTTTGCACCATCCGCTCGGCCTGGACCCGGGCGTCACCGACGATGTCGGCTGCCTCCCGCCTGGCCGCGGCGAGCAGCTCCTCATGGTCCTTGAGCATGCGGCGCGCCCGGCGGAGCTCCTCGGGGAGGCCGTCGCGGATCGCCTCGAGCAAGTCGAGCACCTCGTCCCGGGTGACGATGGCGGAGGACGAAAGCGGCATCGACTTCGCCGAGGTAATGATCTCGATCAGCTCCTCGATGAGGTCCTCGACGTTGCCCTCCTCGGACGGGGCGTCGGCGTCGGGCTCGGGGGATTCGGTGTCGTGCACGTCGGTCACGGTCGCAGCTCCTTCAACCTGCTGGCAACAGGGGGCGGCACGAACTCGCTCACGTCACCCCCGTAGCGGACGACCTCACGGATGAGCCTCGAGGCCACGAACGAGTGCGCCGAGCTCGTCGGCAGGAACAGCGTCTCGATGCCCGAAAGATGCTGGTTCATCTGCGCCATCTGCAGCTCGTTCTCGAAGTCGGAGACCGCTCGCAGTCCTTTGATGATGACGTCAGCTCCGACCTCGAGGGCGACCTCGACGACCAGTACCGACATCGCCACGATCCGGACCGAGCCCAGGTGCGCCAGTGACTCGGCGATCATCGCCTCGCGCTCGTCGACATCGAAGAGGGGCTCGCCCTTTTGCGGGTTGCGGACCACGGCCACCACGAGCCCGTCGAACAGCCTCGAGGCGCGCTCGGCGATCTCGAGGTGCCCATTGTGGAACGGGTCGAAAGAGCCGGGGAACAAAGCGATGGTCACACGGAGTCCTTCTCGGTGGTTCGGGGATCGTCACGGCCGAGCCCGCGGGCTTCGACCAGCGTGACGAGCGTACCGCCGTAGCGGTACTCGCGGATGACCCCGAAGCCCTCGGGTACAGCGACGGGGCTGGACGTCTCCAGCACGGCGAGGTCGGCTCTCAGCAGCCTGAGCAGCGAGGGCCAGTCGTCGAATGAGTACGGCGGGTCGACGAGCGCCAGGTCGTAACGGGTGCCGGTCTCGCCGGCGAGGAACTCGGGGACGTCTGCCCGCACGACGCGCACGACCGACGATGTGGCGAACCCGGTCGAGGCGAGGTTGGCGCGAATGGCGGCGACCGCCCGGCGGTCGGCCTCGACGAAACACACCGACGCCGCTCCTCGAGACAGCGCCTCGATGCCGAGCGCACCCGAGCCGGCATACACGTCGAGCACTGACGCGCCCTCGACGACCCCGCGGCTGGCGAGGATGTCGAAGATCGCTTCGCGCACCCGGTCACTCGTCGGACGAAGGCCTTCCATGTCGGGAGCCCTCAGCCGGCGCCGCTTTGCCGTGCCGCCTATGACCCGCATGCCACCACGGTAGGTCTCCGAGGCCCACCAGGTGCCCGAATCGCGCGCCGATCGGAACGCCGGCTCAGCCCTTCAGGACGAACTCCTCGGACTCCTCGTCCACGAACAGGTGGACCTCCTCGGCGAGCAGAGGATGCGCCTCGAGGAACGGGTCCGCATCGACGATCGCCTTGGCCACCCGGCGGGCCTGACGGACCAGCTCCTTGTCCCGGCGCAAAGAGGCCAGGCGCAGGTCGCTCCGGCCCTTTTGGCGGATCCCGAGCACGGTGCCCTCGCCTCGGAGCTCGAGGTCGACCTCTGCCAGCTCGAAGCCGTCGCTGGAATCCTCGAGCGCCCGCAGGCGCCTTTCCGCCCCGGGTGTCACGGCCTCGGCGAGCAGGTAGCACCACGACTCGTCCCTCCCCCGGCCGACCCTTCCCCGGAGCTGATGGAGCTGGGCGATGCCGAAGCGGTCGGCGTCCTCGATCACCATCACGGTGGCGTTCGCCACGTCCACGCCGACCTCGATGACCGTCGTCGCGACGAGTACCTGGAGCTCGCCCCGGCGAAAGGCCGCCATCGTGGCTTCCTTCTCCTTCGAAGCAAGCTGCCCGTGCAGGAGGCCGACGGCGAAGCCGGCGAGCTCGCCTGAGCAAAGGCGGGCAAACTCCTCCACCGCCGACCTAGGGGCCTGCTTGGGCGTGGCCCCGGGCTCGAGGCCAAGGCCGGCGAGGGGCAGCCTCATGACCTGGGCGTGCGGCCGGCCGAAGTCCTCCTCGGGATCGTCCTCCTCCAAAGGCGCCTCGTCGAGGGTCTCGGGCTCCTCGTCCTCGGGTTGGCCACCGCCCACGAGCGGGCAGATGACATAGGCCTGGCGCCCGGCTGAGATCTCCTTGCGCACCCGGTCCCAGGCAGCCGGGTACTCCTCGGGCCCGTTCAGCCAGGCTGTCTTGACCGGAGTCCGCCCGAGGGGCAATTCGTCGAGGACTGTCTGGTCGAGATCGCCGTAGACCGTCATGGCCGCCGTGCGCGGGATCGGAGTCGCCGTCATGACGAGCACGTCGGGGTGCCGGGAGCCCACCTCGGCCTCGGCGAGGCCGACGGCGGCGCCGGCGCTCGGGCCCTTCTCCCGCAAGGCGGCGCGTTGCTCGACCCCGAACCGGTGCTGCTCGTCGATCACGACGACTCCGAGGGAATGAAAACGGACGTTGTCGGTCAAGAGCGCGTGCGTGCCCACGACGAGATCCAGGCGCCCGTCCACCAGCTCGGCTTGAATCCTCGTGCGCTCGCCGGCCGTCGTCCGGCTCGTGAGCAGTGCGACCTCGAGGGCGCGGGTGCCTCCGAGGCGGGTGCCGTCCTCCACCTCCAAGCCGGCGAGGAAGCCTCGCGCCGCGAGATAGTGCTGCTCGGCGAGCACCTCCGTCGGGACCATGAGCGCCCCCTGGTGGCCTCCCTGCACGCCGTAGAGGAGCGTCGCCAGCGCCACCACCGTCTTTCCCGCGCCGACGTCGCCCTGCAGGAGGCGGTGCATCGGGTGCGAGGCGGCCAGATCCGCCGCCACCTCGGAGATGGCCCGCTCCTGGGCCTCGGTCAGCTGGAAGGGCAGGCGCCCGAGGAACTCCTCGACGAGGCTCGTCTTGCCCGGCCCCGGCCTGACGACGTGGGGGATCCCCGGGGTCTGGGCGGCTGCGGCGCGTTTTTGCATCACGAGGATGAGCTGGAGCCTCAACAGCTCGTCGAAGGCGAGGCGGCGCCGGGCGACGTCTCTTTCCTCGAAGCTTTCCGGGGCGTGAATCCCCCGGAACGCCTCCGTGCGCCCGGCGAGGCCGAGCTCGTCGATGAACCGCCCCGGCAGGACCTCCGCCAGGCGTCCGGTGCGCTCCAGGGCCTCTTTCACGTAGGTGGCGATCTCGACAGAGCCGATCTTGGCCTTGCCCGACTGCGGGTAGACGGGGACGATGCGGCCCGTCTGGTCGCCGACGAGGTCCACGACGGGATTGGTCATCTGGCGCCCGCCTCGGTAGACCTCGGTGCGGCCGAAGACGACCACCTCCGAGTCGACCACCAGCTGGCGGGCCCGCCAGGGCTGGTTGAAGAACACGAGCTGAAGGCGCCCCGTCGCGTCCTCGACGAGGATCTGCACCATCGTCCTCCCACCTCTCAAACGGCGGGCCGAGACCCGACGCACCGTGGCGGTGACCATTGCCTCCTCGTCCTCGGCGAGGACGGCGATCTCGGACTGGCGGCGGCGGTCGATCCAGCGCCGGGGGTAGTGCATGAGCAGGTCGAGAACGGTCTCGATGCCCATCGCCTCGAGGCCAGAGGCCTTTCGCGCCTTGACGGCACGCAGCTCTGTCACGCTCTTGTCCTGGAGAAACCGCAACGTGCGGCCTCCAGCCGCCTCGCTCACTCGACAGAGACCAGGTACGGGTAGAGCGGCTGGCCACCGTGGTGCAGCTCGAGGGAGATGCCCGGCCAGTTCTCCCGCAGCCACTCCGAGACCCGCCGGGTGTCGCCCGCGGTGGCGCCGGCACCCTCGATCAGGGTGACGATCTCGTCCCCGTCCCCGAGCATCTTCGCGAGAAGGCCGCAGGTAGCCCCCGAGAGAGTCGCAGCGACTGACTCGATCCCACTTCGCGACAAGCCGATCCAGTCCCTGGTCTCGATCGGGCCCGCCTCCGAATGGCTTGCCCGGACTGCCCGGGTCACCTCTCCGGCCCGCACCCGGCGGGCTGCTGCAGCCATGGCCCGCGCGTTCTCCTCGCCCGTCGCCCCGGGGTCGTACTCGAGCAATGCGGCCAGGCCCTCCTGGATCCCGGGGGTATCGACGACGTACACGGGCTTTGTCGACAGCCCGCGTACCTGCTCGGCAACAGCCACGATGTTCTTGTTGTTGGGGAGGATCACGACCTCTCTGCCCGGCACGGACTCGACGACCTCGAGGATCTGCTCGGTGGAGGGGTTCATCGACTGGCCCCCGGCCACGATGTGGTGAACACCCAGCGAGTAGAAGATGCGACGGATCCCGTCGCCCGTCGCCACCGCGACGACCGAGGTCACCGGTGCTGGCTCCTCGACGCTCGGCGGAGGGGCGCTGAGCTCGACCGCCCGACGTACCCACGACTCCTCTTCGACCTGGTCGCGCAGGTCGGTGACGCGTATGTCGCGCGGACGGCCCACGTCGAGCGCCGCTTCGATCGCGGCGCCGATGTCGTCGGTATGGATGTGGCAGTTCCACAGCCCGTCGCCGCCGACGACGACTATCGAGTCACCGATGCCGGCCCACACGGCCTTGAATGCCCCGAGCGTCTCGTCCGGAGCATCGAGGAAGTACATGACCTCATAACGCGGGCCCTCGACGCTCCCCGCCTCGCCGTTGCCGGTCGCGGGCCGGTCCCTCGCGGTTTCGTGATCGCGTGCGCCGTTGCCGGTCACTCCATGGCGCGCACCCGTGCTCCCAGCCGGCGGCACGAAGTGGTCGGCTGCGAAACCGCCGGTGATCCGGTCTGCGACCTCTGGCGGCAAAGGCAGCTCATCGACGGGCGGCCGCCCGTCGATCACGTGCAGGAAGGCGTCGTACAACAACACGAGCCCGGCGCCGCCGGCGTCGACTACCCCGGCCTGCGCCAGCACAGGCAACAGTTCGGGCGTGCGCCAAAGCGACGAGACCGCGGCCTGCCTCGCCGCCTCGAACACGCCCAACAGGTCCCCACCCTCGATCTCGTCCATCTCACGCGCCGCTGCCGCCGCGTCCGCGGCGACAGTCAGCATCGTGCCTTCGACGGGGCGCATGACCCCTGCCCGCGCGGCTGCGCTGCCCTCGGCGAGTGCAACTGCCGCCTCGTGGGCCCCGACGACCTGGCAGGGAGCGAACGTGCCCGAGATGCCGCGGAGGATCTGGCAGAGGATTACCCCTGAGTTGCCCCTCGCCCCCATGAGCGACCCGCTGGCGATTGCCCGGCATGCGGCACCCATCGCATCACCGTCTGCCGCCTGGAGGTCGAGGCCGTCCAGAGCCCTTACGACGCTCTCGACCGTGAGCGCCATGTTCGTGCCGGTATCGCCGTCAGGCACCGGGTAGACGTTCAGCCGGTTCACCACGGAGCGGTGTCGCTCCAAGCCTTCGGAGAAGGCGTGCATAACCCTCACCAGGCTCTCAGGAGTCAGACCGTCGGCAGGATCGGCGTCTGCGGGATGTCCGGTCACCGGCTCACGACGCCCTGGGGTGATGCCGTCGGCATGGTGGTACCGATGGTCGCGGATCGGTCACGCACGGCGCCATTCCAATGGATGCTAACGTGAGACCTCGTCCATTTGTAGGAACTCTCTCTTGGGGAACGCGTCATTGTGGCAGCCGTATGCGAGATATGTGGGAAGCACCCGGGCTTCGGGATGAACGTGTCCCACTCCCATCGGCGCACGAAGCGCCGCTGGGACCCAAACATCCAGCGCGTCCGGGCGCTTGTGGAGGGGACCCCGACACACCTCAACGTCTGCACCTCTTGCATCCGCGCGGGCAGGGTCGTCAAGCCACCGCGGCGGATCCTCGCCGAACGTCCGAGCTGAGCGAGAGTCCGAGCTGAGCTACAGGCTCAGCGGAGACGGTGCTCCCACCCCGAGGCCTCCAGAGGCTCATCGCCTATCCGCCTCGTCGCCGGGTTCGAGACGCACGCACCGATGTGGATAGGCGGCCGAAGGCCGGCGGCGGCGAAGGCCTTCGAGACCGCGCCGGGATCGGCGGCGGCGAAGATGAGCTCGTAGTCCTCACCGCCTCCCAGCGCTTCGTCACGCGTCGCACCCTCGGCCACCGGGAGCGAGTCGAGGACGACACCGACTCGAGAAGCGGTCGCGAGGCGGTCGAGATCGATCCCGAACCCGTCGGAGACGTCGATCATCGCCGTCGCCCCGCCTGCGGAAGCTGCCCTCCCCTCGCCCAGCCGGGCGGCGGGGCGGCGATAAGCGGCCGCGAGGTCGGCCGGAGCCGGCCCGGCACCGGTGAGCTGGGCGCGAAGGGCCCGGAGCCCCGCCGCCGAGCGACCGAGCGGCCCCGTGACGAACAGCGCCTCGCCCGGGCGGGCATTGCTACGGAGGACCGCCGGCCGATTGTCCGAGGTGCCCGTGATCGCCACAGAGACGACGAGGCACGGTCCCGACGAGAGGTCGCCGCCGACGACCGCGCACTGGTAGGCAGCTGAGGCTTCGGCGAGACCGCGGGCCAACCCGTCGATCATCGAGGCACTGGCCCCGGCTACCGTCACGAGGGCGTGCAGGGGCCGGCCGCCCATAGCTGCGATGTCGCTCACGTTGACGGCGAGCGCCTTCCAGCCCACGTCCGCCGCGTCCACGAGACCGAGGTCGAAGTGCACGCCTTCGACCACGACGTCCGCTGCGAGCAGCAGTGACCCGCCCGGAGGACTGGACACGACGGCGGCATCGTCACCGATCCAGGTCTGGCCCTCCGGTGGTCGTGGCACGGCTTGGCGGATGATCTCGATCGCAGCCATCTCGCCGTTGACACCTGACACGACCTCAGACGCTAACGCCGACACGGACGGGCGGTGGTCGTCAGCAAGGCTGGCCAGGCGAATTGGGCGCTTGGCGGGGGCTCGCCTACGATCGGCCAATGGCAAAGACCCGCAACCGTAAGCTCCTCGCCTGGGTCGACGAGGTCGCGGCGCTCACCCAGCCCGCCCAAGTCGAGTGGTGCGACGGTTCGGCCGACGAGTACGACAGGCTGTGCCAGCTCCTGGTCGACCGGGGAACTTTCACGAAGTTGTCCGATGCAAAGCGCCCGAACAGCTACCTGGCCCGTTCGGACCCGGCCGACGTCGCCCGCGTCGAGGACCGTACCTTTGTCTGCCCAAGCGACCCGAGGGAGGCGGGCCCTACCAACAACTGGGTCGACCCCGACGAGATGCGCGCCACGATGACCGACTTGTTCCGTGGGGCGATGCGGGGACGGACCATGTACGTCGTGCCGTTCTGCATGGGACCGCTCGGGTCTCCCATCGCGCACGTCGGCGTCGAGATCACCGACTCGCCGTATGTGGTAGTGAACATGCGCATTATGACGAGGATGGGCACGGGGGTGCTCGAGGTGATCGGCGACGATGGGGACTTCGTGCAGTGCCTGCACTCGGTCGGCGCCCCCCTCGAGGCGGGACAGCAGGACGTGGCGTGGCCTTGTCAACCAGGTCACGTCTACGTCACCCACTTCACCGACACTCGCGAGATCTGGTCGTTCGGTTCCGGTTACGGAGGCAATGCCCTCTTGGGCAAGAAGTGCTTCGCGCTGCGGATCGCATCGGTGATGGCGCGCGACGACGGCTGGCTGGCCGAGCACATGCTGATCTTGAAGCTGACCTCACCTGGCGGCGAGGTTCGCTACGTGACCGGGGCCTTTCCCTCGGCCTGCGGCAAGACGAATCTCGCCATGCTCGTCCCGACGGTGCCAGGCTGGAAGGTCGAGACGATCGGGGACGACATCTGCTGGATGAAGATCGGTCCTGACGGAACGCTGCGGGCGATCAATCCAGAGGCCGGTTTCTTCGGTGTGGCGCCGGGTACGAACACCGTCACCAACCCGAACGCGGTGCTCACTCTCAAGGCCAACTGCATCTTCACGAACACGGCCCTCACCGACGACGGCGATGTCTGGTGGGAGGGCCTGACCACAGAGCCCCCGGAACATTGCACCGACTGGCGGGGCAATGAGTGGACCCCGGAGGTCTCCACACCGGCCGCGCACCCGAATGCACGCTTCACCGCTCCGGCCAGCCAGTGCCCGGCGATCGCCAGCGAATGGGAGGACCCGAAGGGCGTCCCCATATCCGCCATCCTCTTCGGGGGCAGGCGGGCGTCGGTCGTCCCGCTCGTCCACGAGGCTTTTGACTGGGCCCACGGCGTTTTCCTCGGCGCGACCATGTCCTCGGAGACGACGGCTGCCGCCGCGGGGGCGGTTGGAAACCTGAGACGCGATCCTTTCGCGATGCTGCCCTTCTGCGGGTACAACATGGCCGACTACTGGGCGCACTGGCTGTCGTTCCGGGACGGCGTGGACGAGGCGAATCTGCCCCGGATCTTCTCTGTCAACTGGTTCCGGAAGGGCACGGACGGGCGCTGGCTGTGGCCCGGTTTCGGCGAGAACTCCCGCGTGCTGGCCTGGGTGTTCGAGCGCTGCGCCGGGCGCGGTGAAGCCGTCGAGACCCCGATCGGCTACCTGCCCGCCCCCGGCGCGATCGACATCGACGGGCTTGACATCTCCGAAGAGGACATGAGCGAGCTGCTGCGAGTCCACCGCGACGAGTGGCGCGCCGAGCTGCCCCCTATCGCCGATTACTTCGGCCAGTTCGGAGATCGGCTGCCCACCGCCATGTCCGACCAGTTCGAGGGTCTCAAGAAGCGCCTCGATTGACCGGCGTTCCGGCGAGCGGCGTCCCGGCGAGCGGCGTTCCGACGAGCGGCGTCCCGGCGAGCGGCGTCCGGGCGAGCGGGACCGGCACGTTCCCGTCAGGCCCAGGTCGCACTCGTGACCTGATTGGCGGGAACCGGCACGATCGCCGTGATCGAGCCGTCCGGCCCGACCACGGCGTAGTCGCCCGCCGGGAGGCTCGGGAACACCGCGGCGTAGACGGTGGCGCTGCGGCCCACCCGGGGCAGCACCCACACGTGCGTGCGCTTCGCCGGGTCCGAGACGGGGTGGATCTCGACCTCGAGGCCCTCGCGCTCGGCCGGCGAGCGCAAGATGAGCGCCCCCGTGTGCTCGCCGACGTCCACCAGCACCGCCCGGCTCGGCTCGCCCGGCCGAGGCGTGTGCCCGACCGCGGCCCGCTCGACCTCGTGCGAGCCAAGCCGGTCAGCCCAGTGAGGGTGGCAATGGCCCTGTTCTTGCACCTTGTCTGTCCTTGAGCTCGAGGTCACCTCGTCAACCGGCGACCGGGACGTTCTGCCTCGAGGGGTTGTCGTAGCCGTCCCACGGGTCGGCCAGGTACGGGAACGAGTCCGGGTAGCTGAGGCCGAATGCCTGCAGACTGGCCACGGTTGACGGCTCAGAGGTGGTGCCGCCGACGTCGTAGAGGAGCCCAGCGGCCCCGTCCGGCTTGAACGACTTCACGACATCTCCGAGGAGCGCACCAGCCACGGCCTTCAGCTCGATGCTCACGACGTCGTCGAAGACCCGCCGTCCGTTGGGGAACCCGGCGACGTCGCCTCCGACGACGCCGAGGATGCTCGCCTTGGCGGGCTCCACCGGCGCCATCGCCACGTTGAGCCGCAGCATGTCTGCCTTCGTCGGCCCCGTGTAGTTCTGAAAGCCGGAGATGAGCCCCGCCGGAACCCCGGTCAGGAGGACGGCGTCGAGGTCGGGGCGGGTGTTGCTGGAGCTCGCCGCGTAGGCGGCGATGTTGGGGAAGGCGCCCGGGTACAAGACGTTCAGGAGGGCCGCGAGCGTCGGGTGATCGTAGTAGCTCCCGAACTCCTTGTCGTCTGCAGGCGCCTGGGTGTTCCAGTAGTCCTTGAGGCCCATGGGGATGATGACCTCGTTGACGAGCGGATTGCCGAGGCGCGAGATCTGGGTCCACGGCCCGGCGTGGGTGTCGGGGGAACCGTAGATCAGTGTCTTCTGCCGGCTGGCGGTCGTCCAGATCCCAATCGCCGCTTCCGCCGCGGTGTAGACGGTGGGTCGTGTCCCGCTTCTGGTCAGGTCCCTGATCGGGACCTGGATGGCGACCGAGTGAACGTTCAGCCCGGCAAGGGTATTGATACCGGCAACAGCCGACCCTTTTAGCAGGAAGTCAGGCTGGAAGGGCCGGAGGTCGCCGAGATCGAAGATCGACCCGAGGTCGACGTAGAAGCCGTCCGCCCGCTGGCCGGCGAAGACGTAAGTGCTCGGGCCGAGAGAGTGGATCGCCTCTGAAGTGAGCGGCGCGTAGTCGGGGATCGAGTTCTTGCCCACGTTGCAGGGCGGGCACGCCAAGTCCTCGGCCAACCGTCGCGAGCCGTTCTTGTCGGTGCGGGTGACCGAATAGAACTGCTTGCGGTTCCACGTGGTGTCGCTCAGGTGCTTGATCTGACCCGTGTTGTACAGGAACAGGTCGTGCACGCCGGTGCCTGTGAGCACGGTGTTGAATCGGAACTGATAGGTGATGTCCGCGCGGGCGTCACCGTCGTTGTCGATGTGGATCTCGTAGAGCACGTCGTCGCCGAACTCGTAGAAATTCGGCCCTCCAGCGGGCTGTTGAAGGGGTACGTAGTTCGCGACGATCGTGACCGTGCTGGGGTTGTCGGGGCTCACGAAGGCGTAAAGGTCCGCGCTGTCTGCGACGGGATCCTTTGAGATCTCGGGAGCTTCTCGGTGGGAAGACATGGCTGATTACCTCACCTTTCGTCTGGGATCGCAGTTCGATGTCAGGGTCGCCGCTCGGCGACCGCGACCGGCGGTGCCGGGCTAACGCGCCTCTCGCACAAGCCGTGCGACAAGCGACGAGTCTCGGCGGACCACTTCGCGGGTGCCGACCATGAGGTGAACCTCACCGGTGCGCGGGTCGGGGATGTGCACGACGAGCGGCCCGGTGGCAGCGCGCCCTTGGGGTGCGGCGACACCGTTGGCGTGAACGCTCGCGGGCTTGCGTGCCGCCCACACCCGTCCCGGCAAGGACGGTATGGCGGCAAGGAAACCGGCTGCTGCGACCCCGGTCCCGCCCTGCTTGAGGAACATCCGTCGGGAAATGCTTGCCATCTACCTGGCCTCCTTGTCCGAAGGGTGCCAACAGCCGCACCGCAGGCGGAGCACGTCGCCACCTGATGTGAAAGCCGCCGGCCCCGGGCTCGTCCCGGGCACCTCTCGGAGAGGACTACGGCGCAGGACGCGCGGCCGGATGACGGCCCGCAATTGCCGGCGGGGTATCGCTCAGTTCAGCGACGTGCCCGGTATGTCGCCCTGACCCGATCGGGGTTGCGCGGGGCGGCTCTGGAGCACGGCCCTGCGCATAGACACGTAGAACCCTGCCGCGACGGCACAAGTCACACCTATCAAGACGTCCCCTGACTGCAGGGAGAAGCCGACTATCACGGCCAGCAACGCGCACAGGACCCAGACCAGTTGCAACTGCGTCTCGAAGCGGGCAAAGGCGCGCCCGAGCAGGGCCGGAGCCACGTGCTTTTGCGCCATCGAGTCGAAACACGGCTTTGCCGCTGTGGTCGCGAACCCGATGGCGAAGGTGAGAAACGGCTGGGCCCACAACGAGCCCGCCACCGCGACGAGCACGCCCGCCAGCGCGGACAGCATCAGCGAGTAGAGGATCAGCTGCTGCTCGGAGAGGTACCTGCGCAGAACCGGCACCAGGAGCGATCCGGCCAGTGAGCCGATCGCGCTTGTCAGGAGGACAAATCCGAACCACCAGGTGCGGGCGTGAAGAGAGCGCAGCGCGAACGCCAGGAAGAAGGTCATGAAACCGACTGCCCCCCTGATCACGGACATCGCCGCCAGGCCGAGCACCACCTCGGGGACATAGAGAGGGAGCCCCAGCCGCTGGCGCTCGCGGGCGACGTCGAACCTTGCCCGAGGCTCGCGGCTCGCACCGGTCGGGCCGTCGGGGGGCGGGAACCCAGCGCCTTGTTGTGACGAGGCGCCTGCGGGAACAGCTGGCCCCAAGATGGGCTCACCGCCGGGCGTCCTCTCCGCCGGCTTGGCCACCGGCCTGGAGACGCGCGTGTCGAGGCTCTTCGGAAGGCGCATCGCGGCCACGCCGCCGAGAAGGAACACGATGAACGCAAGCCTCAAGACCCAAGGTGCCCCGAGCTGCAGGAGTCCCACGGCAACCGGAGAGACGATGAAGCCGGCGAGCGAGGCGAGCACGGCAAGCTTCGCGTTCGCACTCGCGAGATCGTCATCGGTCTCGGTCATCGATGGCACGAGGGCGGCCTTGGCGACGAGGTAGAGCTTGGAGAGCACAAGGACCCCGAATGCCTCGGGGAACAAGAGCAGTCCCTTGATGTCGCCGGCCATCAAGATGACGAGGACGGCGCTGCCGACCGACGCGACCGCCATGCTCGTGCGCCTGGCATAGCTGCCCCGGTCGAGCAGGGGGCTGAGGGCCGGGGCGACTACGGCAAATGGCGTGATCGTGAGCAACAGGTAGAGGACGACCTTGCCCTTGGCGGCCTCCGGCGAGATCGTGAAGAACAAGGTCCCGGCGAGCGAGATGGTCACGAGCGTCGTGCCCGCGGAGAAGATGGTGTGGATGAGCGCGAGCCTGCCGAAGGGCTCCGACTGGTCGAACAGATCGTGGATGGCGCTTCGAACAAGCCGGGTGAGGCGAGCCCAACGCGCGGAGCTGTCCACGTTGTCATGGTACGTGGCGGCGCATCGCTTCCGGTCCCCCGCTACGATGCGGCGCAAACCGAGGACGAGGAGGTCACCTGTGGGAGTTCGGGCCTACGTGCTGATCCAGACAGAAGTTGGCAAGGCTGCCACGGTCGCAAGGCAAGTGGCAGAGATCTCGGGGGTGCTGCGTGCCGAGGACGTGACCGGGCCTTACGACGTCATAGCCGAGGCCGAGGCCGAAACGGTAGACGACCTTGGCAAGATCATCGTCAGCCGGGTGCAGCTCATCGAGGGCATCACGCGGACCTTGACCTGCCCGGTGCTGAACCTCTAGTCAGACTGGCCGACCACCAGTCAGACCGGCCCGCCGCGCCCTTCTAGCGCGGCGGGCTCTTCCCGATAGGCGGCATAGCCGGTCCGCTCGAGCTCCTCGGCGAGCTCAGGCCCCCCGCTCGCGACGATGCGACCCTCCGACAGCACGTGGACGTGCTGCGCGGGCAGCTCTGCGAGCAGGCGCCGGTAATGCGTGATCGCGATCACGCCAAGGGGAGGATCGCCGTCGCGCGTCGCCCGCTCGATGCGCCTTGCGACTCGGCCGAGCGCATCGACATCGAGCCCGGAGTCGAGCTCGTCCAAGATGGCGATTCGTGGGCACAAGATCGCGAGCTGGAGGGTCTCATTCCTCTTGGCCTCGCCACCGGAGAGGTCGACGTTCATCGGGCGCGCCAGGATCTCGGACGGGATCCCGAGCTCGGCTGCCTCCTCCGAAAGGCGGGCTTGCAGGGACGCCGGCTCAGCTTCCAGGACGCGGCCCGCGGCGGTGAGAGACTCGGCGAGCGCCGACGCCAGTGGAACCCCGGGCACCTCGATCGGGTACTGGAAGGTGAGAAACAGACCCGACTGGGCGCGTTGAAAAGGCGCGAGGTCGAGAAGCTCGACGCCGTCGAGGGACACGCTCCCGCCCGTCACCTCGTATCCGGGCCTGCCCATCAGCACGTGGGCGAGGGTGCTCTTGCCGGACCCGTTCGGGCCCATGACCGCATGGATCTCCCCACTTCGCACTTCGAGATCGATTCCCCGCAAGATCTCGCGGGAGTCGACTCCGGCGTGAAGATCGGAGATCTTGAGCACGCTCGCGCTCATGTGATCACCGCGAATACCTCGTCCCCGACGACCTCGATCGGCATGACCTTGACGGGCTGGGTGGCAGGCAGGCTCTGCGGCGAACCGTCCAGCAAGGAGAAGGTGCTGCCGTGCCGGAGGCACTCGATCTCGCACTCCTCGGCGAGGACCTCGCCTTCCGAGAGCGGGTAGTCCTCGTGGCTGCAGACATCGACGAGCGCCCGGAACCCCGACTCGCAGTGAACCAGCGCGATGGCGCCTGTCTCGATCTCGAAACGGCGAACATGTCCCACCTCGAGCTCGCCGGTCGCGCACAGTCGAACCCTCACCTGATCAACCCCCACTGGTGACACCGTCCAGACGTGCGGCGACTGCGGCAACGAGATGGGCGCGGATGCCCGGTGCTGCGATACGCGCCCAGAGGTCGTCGAAAAAGCCCAACAGGATCAGCCGCTCCGCGACTGCCGGGGGAACGCCGCGTGCCTCGAGGTAGAAACGTTGCTCACGGTCGATCGGGCCGACAGCTGAGGCGTGCGAGCACCGCACGTCGTTCTCCTCGATGTCGAGATTCGGGACCGAGTCCGCGTGAGCCCCCTCGCTGAGGACGAGGTTCCGGTTCGTCTGGAAGGCGTCGGCGCCCCTGGCTCCGCGCCGCATCCTGATCAGCCCCGAGTAGACCGAACGGGCCATGCCCGCGACAGCGCCCTTGAACACGAGGTCGCTCGTCGTGCGTGGCGCCCCGTGCTCCTGCAGCGTGCGGAAGTCGTGCACCTGTGAGCCGTCGCCGAAGTAGGCGGCCAGAAGCTCGGCGCTGCCTCCCTGGCCCGCCAGGACCGATTCGGTGCGAAAGCGCGCGTACTCGGCGCCGAGCGACGCCGTGAAGGTGCGGACCGTGGCGTCGCGGCCAGCACGGATCCGTTGATGGCCGATCTGCCAAGCACGCCCTCCGAGCTGCTGGATGGCGTTGTAGGACAGGACGGCTGCGTCCCCTACGAGAAGATCGACTATCGGCACGACGAGGAGCGGGTCCTCGCCGGAGACGAGCAGCTCGATCACGGTCGCTTCGGCCGCCTCGCCGAGCTCGATCACAGTGCGTTCGAAGACGGCCAGGGCGCTCGCCTCGGAGGCCTGGCGCGAGCCGAGCAGGTGCACGACGACGATCGGGTGCTCGATGCGCGCCCGAGAGGGAACCGAAAGCACGAGGGCGTCACGAAGGAAGGCGTCGGCAAGATGGTCGAAGGCGTCCGGCTCGTGCTCTTCCTTGCCGGTCTCGGCATTCAGCTTCGCCACCTGGTCCAGTACGACCGGGCCACGCGCATCAGCAAAGACGCTGCCGAGGACGGCCCCGGCGGCGGACGCGGCGGCGGACAGCTCGCAGGAGACCGGGACGCCGTCGACGACCACGGCGAGCCCGGAACGCTCGCCCACGTGCTCCAGCAGGGCAGCCGACTGCGGCCAGGCTTCGGCCTGGAGCGCCGGCCGCAGCTTGGCAACGGCGGCAGAGCCGCTCGGCACGTACTGATCTAGGTCGAGGTCGGCGATCCGGCTGTACCGCCAGAGATCCTCGTCCAGCGCCGGGGGCGGGCTCGCAAGGAACCGCTCCAATGCCCCGAGTCGCCGCTCGGAGATCCATTCCGGGCCGCCGAGGCTCCGCGCGACGTCAGCGGTGAAAGAAACGGATGACTGCATCGTGATCAGGCCAGGACGTTACCGGATGCCCGTTACCGGCTGGGCGGCGGAGGACCTCGGCGCTTGAACCAGCGACGCGGGCCGCTCGCGCCGGAGCGTCGCTCCTCCTTGCGCTCGCGCTCCGCGGCTTCGGCGAGGGCCTCGGGCGCCACCGCAGAGACGATCTCCTCTGCATCCTCGAGCAGATCGGCGGCGTCCGCAGCAGACACGTCGGCCGGCTGCTGCTCCAGGGCGGGCTCGGTGACCTTGGCCTGGGTCCACCCGGCGTCCGCAAGCCGCCGCTCATAGACCGGGCAGTTCTCCGGGCAGCGCCACGGCGCGTCCGGGGCCATGTCGAGCACGCAGAACCTGGCCACCTCGCCACTCGCGTAGGTGCGGCTCTGGTAGTGGCGACAGTCTTCCCGCATGGGCATGACGATGGACGCTACCTCGGAAACCCGCCAAGCGCGCTCGGGCCCGCCCGACCTCCACCAGCTGCGGGTGTGGCGCTCAGCCGACCGAGCCGTCCATCTGGAGCTCGATCAGCCGGCTCCATTCGACCGCGTACTCCATCGGCAGTGTGCGAGTGATCGGCTCGATGAAGCCGTTCACGATCATGCCCATCGCCTGCGTCTCGCTGAGGCCACGGCTCATCAGGTAGAAGAGCTGGTCGTCGCCGATCTTGGACACGGTTGCCTCGTGACCGATCTCGGCGTCACGCTCTGAGACCTCCATGTACGGCTTGGTCTCCGAGATCGACTTCTCGTCGAGGATCAGCGCATCGCAGCGGACGAAGGACTTCGCCTTACGGGCACCTTCGTCGACATGCACCTTCCCGCGGTAGGCGGCAAGGCCGCCGTCCTTCGAGATCGACTTCGAGACGATGGTCGAGCTTGTCTCGGGAGCGCAGTGGAACATCTTCGCCCCGGTGTCGAGGATCTGGCCCGCTCCCGCGTAGGCAACGGAAAGGACCTCGCCAGAAGCCTTGGGCCCCATCAGGTACACAGACGGGTACTTCATGGTGAGCCGCGAGCCGATGTTGCCGTCGATCCACTCGACGTGGGCCTCGGCCTCGGCCCGAGCCCGCTTGGTGACGAGGTTGTAGACGTTCGTGGACCAGTTCTGGATCGTGGTGTAGGTGATACGGCTGCCCGGGAGCGCCACGAGTTCGACGACGGCCGAGTGCAGCGAGTCCGACGAGTAGACCGGCGCCGAGCAACCCTCGACGTAATGCACCTGCGCACCCTCGTCGGCGATGATCAACGTCCGCTCGAACTGGCCCATGTTCTCGGCATTGATGCGGAAGTACGCCTGCAGGGGCATGTCGACGGTCACGCCTGGCGGCACGTATATGAAAGATCCTCCCGACCAGACGGCCGAGTTCAGGGCTGCGAACTTGTTGTCACCGGGAGGGATGATCTTGCCGAACCACTTGCGAACGATCTCAGGATGCTCGCGGACAGCGGTGTCCATGTCGGTGAAGAGCACGCCCATGTGCTCGAGGTCCTCGCGATTGCGGTGGTACACGACCTCGGACTCGTACTGAGCCGTGACGCCGGCCAGGTACTTGCGCTCCGCCTGCGGGATACCGAGCTTGTCCCAGGTGCTCTTTACCGACTCGGGCAGCTTGTCCCAGTCGTTGACCTGGGCATCGGTGGGCTTGATGTAGTAGTAGATGTCGTCGAAGTCCAGGTCGGGCATCTTTTCCGCAAACCAGCGCATCATCGGCTTGCGCTCGAAGCGGCGCAGGGAAGCCAGCCGGAACTCGAGCATCCAGCTCGGCTCGCCCTTCATGGCCGACATCTCCCGGACGATCTCTTCTGAGAGTCCCTTGCGCGGCTTGAAGACGTAGTCCTCGACGTCACTCCAGCCGAGCTGGTACTTGCCGAGATCGAGCTCCGTGATGGTCATAAAGCGTTCCTCTCGAGGGAGAGTTTCTCCTACGCACATAGTAACAACTACGGGGCCGCCGAGCGCACTCGTCGCTCGCCGCTACGGGCTCCGCAAGGCTCAGCCGGACCGGGACCGGGGCCGGTGCCGAGGCCCAGGCAGGTGCAGGCCGAGGCCGAGACCCAGGCAGGCGCAGGCCGAGGCGGGCTCAGGTCGAGGCCGGCGTGAGGTCGACGCTGTAGGCCGCCGTGACTCCGCTGGGGAGCGCCGCCACGAGCCCGTTGACCCTCAGAGCTATGTAGGGCGGGGCACCGAACCTGACTATGAGCGTGCCCGATCCCTTGAAGGTCACCGACTGTCCGGCGGCCAGGGTCTGGGCGAAGAGCCACGGGCCCGCCGTGGTGTGCTCGATGCCTACCCAGCAGCGTCCCCCCGTCGCCTGGAAAGCCAGCTTGTACTCTCTCGAGGGCACAGTGAAGGTGACCGGCGACACAGAGGTGGGCTGCAGGCTCGTCGGCAACTTCGTCGTGGTGGTCGAGGTCGTCTTGGTCCGCCCGCCACCTGAGTGATGCGCGGTCGTGCCGGTCACCGACGCGGCGCCATGCCCGCCACGGCTACTCGGCGTACCACCGCTGCCGCTCAAGTAGAGCCCCGCAACGACGACCGCCGCCACGGCGGCGGCGGCGGCCACGCCGGTCGCGGCCCGTCGCGCCATTACCTGCCGGCGGCGCTCAAACGTCGACCTGTAGGCCGCGCTACGAGCGCGCGCCTCGGCCGTCCCGGACGCTTGCCCGTGGGGCGAGGGCAGATGAGGACGAGCGCCGGCAGTTGTCGTTCGCGCCGCCAGCGCTCCGGCTTCCAGGTCGGTGTCTTCACCGGCCTCCTCACTTGCTGCCGGCGAACGGTCGGCCGGGCGCGTCGGCCCGGAGAACCGGAGCTTGGGCTGGCCGGCCGGTGGCAGCCGCTTCGAAACCAAGGGGCCCTGCCCACCCGAGCTGCCTTCCTTGCGACCCTCGGCTGCCTCGCCGCCTGCCGGGTCGATAGGCCTGCCGACATGGGGCCGGCCCGTCTCCTCATGGGGGAGGATGCGGAACCCGGTGGACTCGGTGCGTTTCGAGACCTCTCCGAGCACGCCGAGAGCGTGTTCGTAGGTCTCGACCGACTTGTGCTCGGACCTGGCCGCACTGACGCGAGCCCAGACGACCGCGGTGATGACGAGCACCGCGAGGACGACAATTACGACAGCGATCACGACCCGCAGCTCCTCGAATGGCTACTTAGTCTCCATTCAAGCCGAAGGCCGAGGCCATGGCACCGCGGGCGCTGAGACGGCCCCTCAGACTCTCAGGCCGTAACGCGGGCGGAGATGGTCCGGGATCTCCGCACGGCGCGGGTTCGCGCGGTCCCGTGCAGACACGACCGGGTCGGCGACGCCCCAGTCCGCTTCGAGCTCCGGGTCGTCCCAGGCGACGCCCAGCTCATCGGCGGGGTTGTAGTACGCGTCCACGAGGTAAGTGAGCGTCAGGTCCGTGACTGCGGCGAAGCCGTGCCCCACGCCAGGAGGGATGTACACCCCACGATCGTCGTGCTCACCGATCTCCAGGATCTCGGTCGCACCGTCGGTCGGTGAGCCGATCCGGAGGTCGTGCAAGACGACCCGGGCCCGGCCCCTTGTCACGTACCAGTAGTCGGCCTGGTGAAAGTGGTAGTGAAGCCCGACGAGCGCCCCTTGCTGACGGTCCGAGCGGTTTCCCTGAACCATTTCCCGCCCGAGGGGGAACCAGCTGCGCCGGTAGGTCTCGATGAACCTGCCCCTGCTGTCGCCAAAGACGTCAGGGGTGACGATCATGACGTCCGCTATAACCGTCGAGGCTTCCACTTTCGTCAACGGTCGCCCTCCTTGTCTGGTTCGCCCTCCGCGCCAGGACCGAAGGGTCTCTCATAGGTGGTCATTGGTCCGGCTGCTCGTGTGGCGGCCGGGTCGAAAAGGCCAGCTGCCAATCATCATCGCTGTTCCCGTCGATGGTGAGGCGCCAGGTGAAACGCGTGTTGTGGGCGAGCGGCAGCGGGCTGAAATTGACTGCGAGGGCAACGTCTACCGGGCTTCCCTCCGGCACTCCCTCGGGCCGCCCGACCTCGAAGTCACCTCGGACCTCGATCGGCTGAGGACCGTCCGCGCCCTCGACGACGACGGAGCGCCCGTCCTCGTCGACGAGGAAAAGCTCCCAGTGATGGGGTTGCCCCGCCTCGTGCCAGCCCACATCCACCTTTATGGCGATCGCGGACGGCATCGGGTCCGGCCCTATGAGGCTCCAACCCCCGCCGAGGACGAAGAGCTTCCCGTCCGCCACTTGCGCCGCGTCACAGAGCATCATGGTCACACGCACGGAGCCAACCGTAGCCCGGCACGCAATCTTCGATCCGCTGGGCCGGGTACCGTCGTCGCGGTGGCCGAGCTCGGGTTGCGCAACGACATCTACCGGCGACCCCTCGCGACCGCCCTCGAGCGCCTTGGTCTCCAGGGCGGATGGCGCTGCGCGGACGTCGGCGCGGGAGCTGGGGACGTATCTGTCGCCTTGGCTGAGCTCGTCGGGCGCGAGGGACGCGTGTATGCCGTCGACAGCGACCCGCGGGCGCGCGACGCGGTGGCCACAGCCGCCGCCGCCGCCGGAGGAGCGCAGGTCGTGGCCATCACCCAGGCCGGAGAGGACCTGGCGTTGCCCGAGAGCGTGGACCTTGCCTACTGCCGTTTCTTGCTGCTGCACGTCTTGGAGCCCCGCGCGGTCCTGGCCCGGATGGCCCTGGCGTTGCGCCCGGGCGGCTTTCTTCTCGCCCAGGAGCCCATCACCTCGGCAGGACGGATCGAGGGAGCTCCGATGTCGATGCCGGAAGCTCGCCACCCCGACGTGGGCGCGCTCTTGCCCGGGCTGGTCCGCGAAGTCGGCCTCGAGCTCGTCGACGCCTGGGCTGAGGCGCCCGCAGGCGCGGGGCCGGGACCGGTGGCGGCCTATCTCGGGGAGCTCACCGGCGTGGACCCCGAAGACGCTTCCGTGGTGCTGCCGCCCCTCGTCACCGTCATCGGACGCCGGAACGCCCCGGAAGCTGCCGTCGTCTCGCGCCCCGGCGTCAGCCGACGAAGGACTGGATCTGCTTGACGAGCTTCTCCTCGATCTCGAGGTTCCATGCCGACTCGGCGACATCAACCAGGAGGAACAGATCGGAGAGCAGCAGCGTCTCGACGACCGCCGTCCCCAGGTGCTGGAGCCACTTGCCGATGCCGATGCGTACGACACAGTCGTCGGTCGAGCCCGACACGAGGATCGACAGGGCGCGGTCGGCGTCTATGACCGCCGCCAGGAACTTCCCCTTCTTGGCCTGGATGACGGTCCCGTGGTCACTGTCGGCGGACCTCTGGGTTGTGAAGCCGTCCGACTTCAAGTACTCCTCGATCTTCGACTCCAGGTCGCTCAGGTCGACGTGCTTGTCCTGAAAATGCAGGACCCTCTCACCTATCACTTGGGCTCCTCCCAGGCATGCAGCGGGCCCCATGGCCCGGCTGTGAGCGTCCCGCATGTGGGGTGCTCGGCGAGCACGCTAATCGCGCTCACCTGTGCCAGCAGGTCGCTCCCCATCGGGGCCTACTTCAAAAGACGCGACAAGCGGCGGTCCGCCAGCACGCGACCCTTGGTCTGGCAGCGAGTGCAGTAGACGACCTCGTGCGACTCGTAGGAGACCCTGCTCAAGGCCTCGCCGCAGCTCGGGCAGGGATGGCCGGCCCTGTTGTGCGCGGAGAACACCGTGCCGAGCCTCGCCTCCGACAGGCCTCCGACCCGCTTGCGCTCCGACGCCATCGCTTCCGACATCACCGACCGGACGGCAGCCACCAATTGCCTGCGGTCCGCCAGGCTCAGCGACTTGAGGGGCGAGAAGGGCGACAGGCGTGCGCGGTTCAGGGCGTCGTCTGCGTAGCCACGGCCGACGCCGGCCACGAACCGCTGATCCCGGAGCAGGGTGTGAAGGCGACGGGCGTCCTCACTTCTGAGCAGCAGCTCCTCGAAGGCGTCCTCGAGCGGCTCTGGGCCGAGGCCGGCCAGCGGGCCGTCATCGCCGGCGGAGAGCACCCACCAACCTGCCTTGCGCTCGTGGCCGTGCTCGCGGACTAGGACGGCGGTGCCGTTGCTGAAGACGAAGCGAGCGACGGCACCCCTCGGCCTGGTGTGCTTGGGGGGCAGCTCGATGTCCAACCGGCCCGCCTGGGAGAGGTGGACAAGGACGCGGCGAGCCGAGGCGAGGTTGAGCACGAGGTACTTGCCCCGGCGCCCCACCTCGATCAGCTCCTCTCCCTCGAGGCCTTCGCCGGCCGGGACAACCGTCTTCAGCCCGGAAAAACCCAACGTCTCCACTTGCACGATCGTCGCTCCTGCGAGCGCGGCATCGAGGCGCTCGGCGAGCGCCTGCATCTGCGGAAGCTCGGGCATCTGAGGCGACGACCCAGTCGCCTAGAGGAGACCCGGGACGCCGTTCAGGGCGCGGCCGGCTCCGGAGCGCTTCAGGCCCGCACGCTCTCCCCGGGCGACGAACTTGAGAGCCATCTTGCGGCTGGCCTCGTCGATCATCTCCTCGCCGAACACGACCGCGCCTTTGCCGTCGTGCTCGGTCGCCTTCTTGTACACCTCGAGGATCGCCCAGGCCCGGTCGAATTGCTCCTGGGTGGGAGAGAACACTTCGTTCAAGATCGTGACCTGGTCCGGGTGCACCGACCACTTGCCGTCATAGCCGAGCAAGTACGCCCGAGCGCAGTACTCACGGAGCAGTTCTGGCTCGCGGATCTTGAGGAACGGGCCGTCGATCACCTGAATCCCGCTTGCCCGTCCGGCCATCAAGATCTTGCTGAAGACGTAGTGGAAGTGGTCGCCCGGATACTGGTCGATCTGGACTCCGCCGCTCAGCACGGGCATTTCCACCGAGGCTGCAAAATCCGCCGGACCGAAGACGACCGCCTCGAGCCTAGGCGACGCCGCACAAATCTCCTCGACGTTGACGAGTCCCCGGGCGGTCTCGATCTGCGCCTCGATGCCGATGTGGCCCACGGGCAGCCGGCTGTTCAGCTCCACCTGGGTGAGCAACAGGTCGAGGGCGATCACCTCGGCCGCGGACTGGACCTTGGGCAACATGACCTCGTCGAGCCGCCGGCCCGCTTGGCCGACGACCTCGATGGCGTCGCCGTAGGTCCAGCGCGACGCCCAGCCGTTGAGTCGAACGCACATGACGCGGTCTCCCCATTCGAGGTTGCGGATGGCCTCGAGCACCAGTGCCCTCGCGGACTCCTTCTCGGGCGCAGCGACGGAGTCCTCGAGGTCGAGAAATGTCATGTCGGCCGGGACGTCAGGAGCCTTCTCGAGAAAACGCGCGCTCGATCCCGGGACCGAGAGGCAGGAACGGCGGGGCAGATTGCGGGAACGCTCGGACACGACACCGATCGTAGGGCGAGGCCGTCAGGTCGGCAGTCGGCTGATGGGGCGGCCCATTGCCGAGCTGAGCGCGAGACGGCGCTCGACGACCGTTGCCGTCGCGAGGCGCTCAGCCGATGTGGGAGTGGAGGAACTCGATGGTCCGCTTCCAGGCCAGCTCCGATGCCTCCGGGTCGTAGACCTCCGGGCGGGCGTCGTTGAAAAAGGCATGGTCGGCCTCCGGGTAGATGTGGATGTTCACGTCCCGGTTCCCGGCGTCTCTCAGCGTGCGCACGAGTGCCCTCGCGGCCTCCGGGCTAGCCGACTCGTCCTTCCCCGCGAAGTGGCCGAGGACGGCCCCGCTGAGCGCCGCGTAGTCGGGTTGCGCGCCTTGCCACGGCACGACGCCGTAGAAGGGCACGACGGCTCGCACCTTGTCCGGCCGTTGCGAGGCGAGCATGAGGGCCAGCCCGCCACCCATGCAGAACCCGACGACCCCGACACCATTGCCGTTCGCCCTGGACGCGACCTCGTCGACGGCACCGCTCATGTCCCTTCCCGCACGGTCCAGCTGGAGGGCCATCATCTTCTTGGCGGCCTCATCCGGCTCGGCGACCTTCGCCCCGTGATAGAGGTCGGGCGCCAGGGCCACGAAGCCCTCGGCGGCGAAACGATCGCACACGTCCTTTATGTGGTCGACCAGACCCCACCATTCCTGGATCACCACAACTCCAGGTCCTTCGCCACTGAGGGGCGTGGCCAGGTAGCCGTCGTCGGTCGACCCATTGCTCGGAAACTCGATCATCGATCCCATGGAATGGAAGCTACTCGCCCGGCCGTGATGCGGCGCTGGAGTTCGCGGGCGGACGCGCGACGCCCACGAGTCGTCTCGCTCTCGGGGGGCCGGCTCGAAAAGGACCGAGGAGCCAGCCCTAGCCCGCACGAACGAGCAGCTCGGGCGCCGGAGGGCACAGCGTCCGGCCGAGGCACACGGCAGGGTTCTCCGGTCCGGTCGGTCCGATCACGACCTCGAAAGAGCCCTGTCCGATCAGCTCGACGGTGTCACCGGCCCGCCGCAGCATCTCTCCGAGCAGATCGTCGTGCAGCAGGCGGCCAACTCCGGCGACTGCCCAGAGGGGAACCGAAGCCTCACGGGCAGCCTGGACAAGGCCAGACGTGCCCGCGCTGGCCAGGACCCCGGACGGTCCGGCGGCGAGCGCCTCGACGATCACCACTGCTGCGTCCTCGACGGCCTCTTCTGCCTCGTCTGGCTCCCAGCCGCTCACTTCGCTGACGTGAGCCTCGAACCTGCGAACCTCGGCGCGCCGTCCGGGCGACGGCCCCACCACGCGGACAACTGCCCAGGGCAGACACGAGAACGCCTCGAGCACGGTCTCGGTGGGGCACGTCACGACGACGGCCTCACCCTCACCGAAACGGCCGCTCAGCGCGTCGGCGAGCAAGCCGGCAGTCGGGTCCGAGACGAGCTCATCGACGACCCGCCGGGCCGCTCGGTCAGGATCGGGAGCTACAAGCAGTGTCGCGGCCACCCACCAGAGGGGCCCAGCGGTCACATGAGACTCTATGAGCCGCCTGCAGGCGGTCACAACCGCTGCCGGCTCGTCCATCGCCAGCTCGGAGATCGTCCATGCCGCCTCGGCGCCCAGGGTCGCCGGCGCCTCGTCACTGGCACGGGCGATCCATCGCAGGCGCTCGATGGGATGCATCGAGACGACGCTACCGCTGCTTCGACGCCGCGGTGCTACCGGCCTCACGACCCGCACAACGATGAGCTCAGCCGACTATTCCACCCTTGGTCATGGCAAGAACGTCGAGAGCCCGGTCGACCTCTTCCTCGCTCAGCAGGCCCATGTCGAGCACCACGGTGCGCAGGTCCTTTCCCTCGGCAAGGGCCGTCTTGACCACCTTTGCCGCCTGTTCGTAGCCGATATAGGGATTGAGTGCCGTGGCGATCGAAGGCGAGGAGAGGGCGTAAGACCTGCACCGGTCCTCGTCGGCAACGATCCCGGCGATGCATTTGTCAGCCAGCGCGACACTTACGGACGAAAGCAGCCGGATGGACTCGAGGAGATTGCTGCCGATCACCGGCAGCATCACGTTGAGCTCGAAATTCCCTGCGGCACCTCCGAATGCAACTGCGGAGTCGTTGCCTACGACCTGGGCGACAACCTGGCAGACGGCCTCGGGGACCACGGGGTTCACCTTCCCCGGCATGATCGACGAACCGGGCTGGAGATCCGGCAGGTGAATCTCACCAAGTCCGCACCTCGGCCCTGAAGACATCCACCGAAGGTCGTTCGAGATCTTGTACAGCGATACCGCGACCGTCCGGAGCACACCAGATGCCTCGACAAGGGCGTCACGCGAGCCCTGGGCCTCGAAATGGTCGCGGGCCTCGGTGAGCGGCAATCCGGTGCCCGACGCGAGTCGCTCGATCACCCTTGCGGCAAATCCCGGTTTGGCGTTCAGCCCCGTACCGACAGCGGTCCCACCAAGCGGCAGCTCCCCCACTCGCGGCAAGGCTGACTCGAGGCGCTCGACGCCGTGCTCGACCGCTGCCGCATACCCGCCGAACTCCTGGCCGAGCGTGACAGGAGTCGCATCCATGAGGTGAGTGCGGCCGGATTTCACGACGACGCTGAACTCCTCCTGTTTCGCACGCAAGCTCGATGCCAGATGACCGAGGGCGGGGATCAGATCGCCGACGATCCCCAGAGCAGCGGCCAGGTGAACCGCGGAAGGAAACACGTCGTTCGACGACTGTGAAGCATTCGGCTCGTTGTTGGGGCGAACCTCTCGCCCGAGCCGTTCGCTGGCAAGATTCGCCAGCACTTCGTTCATGTTCATGTTCGTCGAGGTCCCCGAGCCGGTCTGAAAAACGTCGATCGGGAACTGATCAAAATGGCGCCCGCCTGCCACTTCATCGGCAGCCTCGGCAATGGCCGCGGCGACATCGGGTCCGATCGTGCCCATCTCCGCGTTCACGGTCGCCGCCGCGCCCTTGATCATCGCCAGGGCGACGAGGAGGCTTGGGTCCACGGTTTGGCCCGAAATTGGGAAGTTCTCGACGGCGCGCTGAGTCTGTGCCGCCCACCGCGCGCTTCGCGGCACGCGTACCTCGCCCATCGAGTCGTGCTCGATGCGGTATCCCTCCGCATCCCGATCGGCGCCTTCTGGGACTCCTGTCAGGGTCATAGGCTCAAGCTAGCTGTCAGTGGAACCGTCGTAAACCTTAAGTGCGCGTTATCGTAACGACGCTGTAATGTCAACAGTTCGCCCGCAAGCCTCGGTGCGACTGAGCTTGCAAGCCTTCGTACGGCGGGTTAGGTTGCGGGCATTGTGAGACCTGCTGGTGGGAGTCTCGATGCGGCTGCGCAACGCGTGGCCGGTGCACCCGATGCCTCCAAGCATCGCCGGCGCGCGGTCGTATCGATGGCAGTTTCGGCCATGTTGCTCATGGGAATCGGCACTCCGCTCGTGCTTGCCGGGTCGCCTGCGGGAGCAGACCAGGTCTCCACCTTGCAACAGCGCGCTCAGTACATCGCCTCTGAGATCCAGGCCGCCAACGTCAAGCTGACAATCCTCGACGAGCTCTACCACCAGGCCGAAGGCCGGGTGGCGTGGTATGCGCAACGCGTCGCCAGCGCCACCGAGGCGATCAGGCAGACCGAAAAGGCGCTTGATCTGGACCGGTTGCACCTTCGCGCGATGGCCATCGAAGCCTACGTCACCGGTGGCGCGTCGCAGAGCCTGTCGGTCGTCTTCAGCGGCAACCAGCAGACCGCCGGCATGCAACAGGCTTACATCCAGGCGGCGTCGGGCAATCTGGACGAGTCTGAGACGACCGTGCTGATCAATCAGCGCTCCTTGTCGATCGAACGAACCGCCCTCGACCGCACAGAGCAGGTCGCCAAGGCCAACGAGATGGCGATCTCCTCCGACCTCGCACAGGAACAGGCCATAACAGCTCAGCTGAACAACGAGGAAACACAGGTCAAGGGCGAACTCGCGGCAGCGGTCGCAGCGGTTCAACGGGCCCAGGCTGCCGCCTACGCTGCCGCTTTGGCGGCGGCAGCAGCAAAGGCCGCGGCCGAACAGGCATCCGCTCCGCCAACGCCGTCGGCTCCTGCACAGGCGACGGTGCCGACACCGGCACCGTCGCCTGCAGTCTCGTCGGCCTCTTCGCCAGTGCCGGCCGCGGGTGACAGCGCCGGCCAAATCGCAGTGAATGCCGCCCAAAGCCAGCTCGGGGTGCCCTACGTCTGGGGAGGGGCCACACAGGGCGAAGGTTTCGACTGCTCGGGCCTGACCATGTGGGCGTGGGCCCAAGCCGGCGTCTCGCTCGCCCACGGGGCGACAGAGCAGTACTACGAGATCCAGCACGTCTCGATGTCGGATCTTCAACCAGGTGACCTCATCTTTTACGGCGACGCCTACCTCCTTTACCACGTCGTCATGTACATCGGCGGCGGCATGGTCGTGCAGGCAGAAGAGACAGGCACCAACGTGATGGACACGCCGATCCCGCCCGGTGCTTACGGCGCTGGCCAGCCCTGACGGCCCGCCAGTTCCTCTCAGCTGTGCCAGCGCGCCTCAAATGTCGCCCTGCGCAGCCTTCAGACCGTGCGCGCCGTTGTAATCGAGGAGGGCTCCCTCGCCGTGAGGGAACGAACCGACCCCGTGCCGGGTGTCGGTGAGCTGCTCGTCAGAATCCACGCCGCGGGCTTGAACAACGCTGATCTGCTGCAGCGGGCCGGCTTGTACCCGGCCCCGCCAGGTTGGCCTGCGGACATCCCCGGTCTCGAGCTCGCCGGGGTGGTGGCAGCCGTCGGCCCCGGCGTGGCACGTTTTGCCCTCGGCGATCGGGTCATGGCAGTCGTCGGCAGCGGAGCGCAAGCTGAGCTTGCGATCGTTCACGAGCGCAGCGCCATGCCGGTGCCCGACACGCTGGCCCTGACGCAGGCCGGAGGGTTCCCCGAGGCGTTCACGGTCGCCCACGACGCCCTGTTCACCCAGTGCGGGCTCAGGCCGGGCGAACGGCTGCTGGTGAACGGCGCCGCGGGGGGCGTCGGCGTTGCCGCAGTCCAACTCGGGGTCCTGGCAGGTGCGACTGTCATCGCCAGCGTGCGTGCTGTGCGGCACCGAGGTGCGCTGGAGTCCCTCGGCGCCGCCGCCATCGCCCCAACCGATGTCGCCGCACGGGGTCCCTACGACGTGATCTTGGAGCTGGTCGGCGCCCCCAATCTCGAGACCGACCTCGCCTCGCTTGCCATCGGGGCTCGCATCGCGGTGATCGGCACCGGCGCTGGCGCCCGCGGCCAGATCGACCTCCTCCAGCTCATGAACCGGCGGGCGCGCATCTTCGGCTCCACGCTGCGGGCCCGGCCACTCGAGGACAGGGCCGTCGCCGCGCGTCTCGTCGAGAGCCAAGTCCTGCCACTGGTGGCCGCAGGGCGAGTTCGAGTCCTCGTCGAAGAGGTGTTCGCCCTGAAAGACGTGGACGAGGCCTACGCACGCTTCGCCGCCGGGGCAAAGCTCGGCAAGATCGTCCTCGACATCGCCGGCTGAGACCGGGTCGGCGCCGCCTCCGGCGTCCAGGCGACGTTTCATGGGTGGAATATTTCAACAGTGGAACTGTTCTACCCATAAGCAATGTCACGAGATCCAGTCAGAGGCCCGCAGTGAAAATGACGATCGCGCCCACAAAGCCAGACGCGCCAGGACGAGGGAACGGCCTTGTCCCGGAGCAGTCGACCCGTGAGCTGCTCATCGACCGGTACTGCGAGCTTCAGCCCCAGCTGCAACGGCACATGAGCGCCCTCTTGCACGGGGAGCTGCACGAAGAGCTGCACACCGTGACCGACCACCAGCTCGTCGTGCTCACATACCTGCGCGGCCAATCGGTGACGATGCGCGAGCTTGCGAAGCAGCTCGGCGTCGGAGAGAGCGCCGCCACCGCAGTCGTCGACCGACTCGTCCGTCAAGGGCTCGTGGTCCGCTGTGACGATCCCTCGGACCGCCGCGTGGTCCGTTTGGCCCTGAGCGATGCGGGTGAGTCGGCCGTGACCGAGCTGAACGCGAAGGCCTGCCACAAGACGGCAAGCCTGCTCGCCGTGCTTTCAGACGATCAGCTGGCCCAGCTTGTCCGGATCATGGAGACCCTCGACGGTGAGGCCGCCAAGGAGACGAGCGCCGGGTGCAAGACCGTGGCCCACGACAGGAACCACCAGGAGCAGCCATGAGGACGACCGACAACTACCTTGACGCCGAGCAGCACCTTGACGGCGAGCAGCACGACGCCCGTCAGGAGGCCTCCGACCAGGTCCCGCCTCGACACGGGGCCGGCCGGGTCGCGAGAAGCGCCGGGGCGCCAACCCGGCGCGAAGCCGGCAGCAGTGCCATGAGCCCCCGCCAGATCCGAGTCGTGTTCTCCGGGCTCATGCTCGGGCTGCTGCTCGCCGCGCTCGACCAGTCCATCGTCAGCACTGCGCTTCCGACCATCGTCGGCGACTTCCATTCCCTGAGCCGCCTGACCTGGGTCGTGACCGCCTACCTGCTCACCTCGACAGTGAGCGCTCCCCTGTACGGGAAGATCTCCGATCTCTACGGTCGCAAGCGCATCTTCCAGTTCGCCATCGTCGTCTTCCTGGCCGGATCCGTGCTGGCCGGCCTGAGCCGGAGCATGGACCAGCTGATCGCGTTCCGTGCCCTGCAGGGACTCGGGGCCGGCGGTCTGATCGTCCTCGCCATGGCAATCGTGGGCGACGTGGTGTCGCCCGCCGAGCGAGGCCGCTACCAGGGCTACTTCGGCGCAGTGTTCGGCATTGCCAGCGTCGCGGGGCCGCTCGTGGGCGGTTTCCTCGTCGACCACGCGTCTTGGCGGTGGATCTTCTATGTGAACCTTCCCATCGGCGCCATCGCCCTTGTCGTCACGAGCATCGTGCTGCGCGACAGGGCTGTCCGTACCCGGCACAAGATCGACTACCTCGGTTCGGCCCTTCTCCTCATCGGCTTCTCCGCCCTGCTGCTGGTCACGACTCTCGGGGGCTCTCCAGACGGCTACCCGTGGCTTTCACCGCAGATCGCAGGCATGGCCGTGGCCGGCCTCGGATTCGTCGGACTGTTCCTCGTCCGTGAGCACTATGCGCCCGAGCCGATCGTGCCGCTCAGGCTGTTCCGCAAGCGGGTCTTCACGGTGGCCAACGCCGCCGGCTTCATCGTGGGCGTCGCCATGTTCGGCGCCATCATCTACCTGCCCGTGTACCTGCAGGTGGTCCGCGGGGTCTCCCCGACCACCTCGGGCCTCATGCTGCTGCCCATCATGGTCGGCCTGTTCACGGCCTCTATCGGAAGCGGCCAGATCATCGCCCGTATCGGCCGTTACAAGATCTTCCCGATCCTCGGCACGGGCATCATGACCATTGGCATGGGGTTGTTCTCCACCCTGACCGTCCACACATCCTTCCTGGTGACCTCGGCCTTCATGCTGATCACCGGGTTCGGCCTCGGCCTCGTCATGCAGGTGCTGATCCTGGCAGTGCAAAACGGCGTCGATTACAAGGATCTCGGGACGGCGACGTCATTGGCGGCGTTCTTCCGCTCGATGGGAGGTGCCTTCGGGACGGCCTTGCTGGGTGCGGTCCTGAACGACCGGCTCATAGGCAATCTGACCAAGGCCCTGCCTGTTGCCGCCCGCCCACACGTGAGTGAGATAGCTCGCCAGATCGTCGGCAGTCCGGCCGAGCTGAAACTGCTCCCCTCCGCGATCCACACGGCCGCCACCGTCGCTTACGTGCACACGATCGACACCGTGTTCCTCATAGCCACGCCGGTCGTCGCCGTCGCCTTCATCCTGTCACTCATGCTGCCCGAGATCAGGCTCCGCAAGACCGTCCACAGCGAGGCGGGGGCTGCCGAGATCGATCACGGCTCGCCGTCGGCTCCGATCGATCCTGCAGGGGCGATCGCTCTCTGAGACGAACCGTCCCTAACCTTGAACCGGTGACGACGCCATCGGGACCCGAGCCGGCCGGCCGTCCGGCAGCAAGCTTGCTGGCGCGCCTTCGTGACACGCCCGGCGGCCCGCAGATCATCCTCAGGGCGTTTCTGGGCGTCACTTTCACCTACGCGGGCCTGCAGAAGCTGGCGAACCGCTTCTTCTTCAATGCCGCCAATCCGGGATCGATCCAGGCGCAGCTGCACGCGTCGATCGCGACGAGCCCGATCGGACCGCTCGTGCGGGTGGCGGCGCACGCGCCGGTGCTCGTGGGCTTGCTGATTGCTCTTGGCGAGCTGGCGGTGGGTCTCGGGACTCTGTTCGGCCTGTTCGGGCGGATTGCCGCTGCCGGCGGTATGGCCTTGTCGTTGATCCTGTTCCTGTCGGTAAGTTTCAACACCACGCCCTATTTCTACGGCTCGGACATCGTGTTCTTCTTTGCCTGGACGCCCCTTGTCCTAGGAGGCTGCGGAGCCTGGTCCCTCGACTCCGCCCTGGCAAAGCGTGAGGCCGGGGAAAGAGCGACGGCCAGGGTTGGGCCTGCGCCGATGACTCCGGCTGCCCTGGACCGCCGTGCGGCTGCTCGCAAGGTGGCCTCCGCCCTCGCGCTCGGGAGCTTGGCCGTCGTCACGGCGGGGATCACAGCCACAGTCGGGAGAATGTTCGCCAGTACGTCGCGCACATCGGCCGCGCCCACGCTCTCGCGACCGACGACGGGGCCGGAGGGTGAGACTTCGACGAAGGGCACGTACATAGGGCTCGCCAGCGACGTGCCGGTTGGCGGCGCCAGCCAGTTCACCGACCCGGGCCAGGGCGTCCCCGCCTATGTCGTCCATCCCTCCAAGAGCTCCTTCGTCGCCTTCAGCGCGGTATGTACCCACATGGGCTGCACGGTGGGCTTCTACGAGCCGGCACTCCAGTTCCGCTGCCCGTGCCACGGCTCGATCTTCTCGGCCGTCACCGGAGAGGTCATCCAGGGCCCGGCGACGGTGCCACTTCCCAGCATCCCGATCGCGGAATCCGGCGGCGACCTGCTCGCAGACGGGTGAGAACCGCTCACTAGGTAACTGGCAGGCCTGCTGACGAGTCCGGCCGCGCGGTTTTGAGTAGCATGACTGTTGTGAATGCTTTGTCACTCGGATGTCATCGATGGTGACCCGATCGGCTCCTGGCGCGCGCTCTCGCCGTACGCCTGGCACAGCCGCCACCCGAGCTCGGACCACTACCACCCCGAAACGTAGCGCCGCCCGCCAGCCGGCCCGGGTGGTCACCGCCCGCGCGCCCTCGGACGTGCGTGCGGTCTCCGCCCGCACTCAGCGCTTGGCCCGCCAGGTCCCGCCCCAGCCCGCGCGAAAGCGCGGCCCGGCCTCTGGCGAGAAGGAGACGGACGGGCGCCGGCTACGAGCGGCGCGCAACTACGAGGCGGTCGTCAGTGCCGTCCTCGACATCGTGAGAGAGTCGCAACCACAGGTGGTCTACCTCCCCAGCGCCGCCGAGGTCGCAGCTCGCGCCGGGGTTTCGGAGCGCACCGTGTTCCGTCACTTCGCCGATCTGAATGCGCTTTTCGTGGCGGCGGCCTCGAGGATTCGCCCCATCCAGGACACCTACCTGGGGCCGCGGCCCGACGCCCCACGCGTGGCCGATCGGATCGCCGAGCTCGTGCGTCTGCGCTCGAAGCTCTACGAGGAGATCGCTCCCGTGAGAAGGGTCGCGATCCATCTCAGCTACACACATCCCGTCCTGGTCGAGCAGCTCGCCCACGCATATGCGGCGGCCAGAGCCCAGGTGGCAGACGTCTTCGCTCCCGAGCTGTCACGTCTCGACGCCAAGCGCCGGTCGCTAATGCTCGACGCGCTCGACCTCGCGGCAAGCTGGTCATCGTGGAACAACCTGCGCACCGTCCAAGACTGCTCTGTGCCCCGCGCTCGACAGATCCTGACAGAAGTGTTGACCGACCTGCTCGCAACCGTGCCGAAGACAAGGCGTCGCTAGGGCGCTGCCGCGTCGCGACCTAGAGCGCTGCCGAGCCCGTCGCACTTCGGTGACGGCTATGTTCGGTCGGTAGCCTCGAATCGCACGACCCGCTCCCGCAGCGGGATCCAATGACCGGGAGACGGACCAGATATGTCCATGCCTTACCGCCGCCTTGGCCGATCCGGCCTCAAGGTGAGCCTGCTGTCTTTCGGCTCGTGGGTCAGTTTCGGAAACCAGCTGGACGACGACCTTGTGGTGCGCTGCATGGAGGCGGCGCGAGAGGGGGGAGTCAATTTCTTCGACAACGCCGAGTCCTACGAGGACGGTGAGTCGGAGGCGATCATGGGGCGAGCTATCAGGACCCTCGGCTGGGCGCGCCACGAATACGTGGTCTCGAGCAAGTTCTTCTGGGGCATCCACGACGCTCCGAACATGCGCCACACCTTGAACCGCAAGTACCTCATGCAGGCGGTGGACGGCTCGCTCGACCGGTTCGGTCTCGACTTCCTCGATCTCATCTTCTGTCACCGTGCCGACCCGGAGACACCTATCGAAGAGACCGTCCGGGCGATGTCGGACATCATCAGCTCCGGCAAGGCGCTCTATTGGGGTACCTCGGAGTGGGCGGCAGACGAGATCGTCGCCGCCGTCGAGGTCGCGGATCGTCACCATCTCCACAAGCCCGTCACTGAGCAATCTCGCTACAACCTTCTCGAGCGAGGGCGCGTCGAGCACGAGTACGCCCGTGTGATCGAGGATTACGGCATCGGCCTCACCACCTTCAGCCCACTCGCCTGCGGTGTGCTCACGGGGAAGTATCTGGACGGGATCCCGGAGGGGTCTCGCGGCGCGCTGCCCGGCTATGAGTGGCTCCATCCCAGGCTCGAGAACCCGCGCAGCAAAGAGAAGGTCCGAGCTCTCCAGGCAATCGCAGACGATCTCGGCTGTCCGCTCCCACAACTTGCCATCGCCTGGTGCGCGTCCAACCCGAAGGTGTCGACGGTCATCACAGGTGCGAGCCGCGTCGAGCAGCTGCGCGAGAACCTGCGCTCGCTCGAGGTGCTCGAACGCCTTGACGACGAGGTGATGCGGCGGATCAACGAGGCGGCCGGCGTCGACTGAGAGCAGGCGTCAGCCGAAGGTCGGGATCAGCCGAAGGTCGGGGAGTTCGGGGCGGGGCCCTCACGCCGTGCGCATCGTTCGGCGCAAGAGGGGCGGCTCGTGCAACGCAGCCGCAATCCGTACCCGGGCATCGAGCGCCATGGCACCGGCCGGGCTCGCGACCACTGGGTTCAGGCTCAACTCGGCGACCTCGGGGAGGTCCTCGGCGAGGCGGGCGACTCGCAAAAGCACCTCTCCCAGTGACCTGAGATCGACCATGGCCGAGCCGCGGTAGCCCGTGAGGAGTGCCGAGGACCGCAGACCGCTGACCAGATCGCGGGCGTCTTCTGTGGTCATGGGCACGAGCGACCAGATCTGGTCGCGAAACAGCTCGGCCTCCTTGCCACCGAGGCCGAACATGACGAGCGGTCCGAACGACGGGTCCTCCACAACTCCGACGACCGTCTCGACACCGTCGGGGCCCATCGGCTGCACGACGAGTGACACCCCGGCACCGAACCTGCCGAGCAGAGCCTCGGCGGCAGTCGCCACGTCCTCGGGAGAGCCCAGGTTGAGCCGGACGCCGCCGACGTCGCTCTTGTGCACCAGGGCGGGAGCGTCGAGCTTCAAGGCGACCGGGTACCCCAACGCGCTCGCGCCCTCGACGGCCTGGGCCGCGTCGGACGCCCGCAGGCAAGGAAGAATCGGAATCCCGTAAGCCTTGAGCAGCTCGAAGGCGGAGAGGGTGTCCAGCCAGACCGCAGACGCCGAGGGCGCACCGGATGCGCCGGACCGATTGACGGGGGACGGCCCAGTGGCGGCGACCGGTCCGGCCGCCAAGGCCCGCTCCACTATCTCGCGCGCACGAAGCACGTCCAGATCATCGAAGCGGGGCACTGTCCCTTCCGGCCGTTTCACCCATTCGGCATACGGTGCGACCCGCGCCACGGCGAGGGCCGCCGACTCGGGGTAAGCGAACCAAGGGACCCGCTTGGGACCTGCGCGCAATGCCGAAAGCGTCCCCTCGGTCGGGGTGAAGTTCGCAAGCACGGGCTTGGTGGTCGTGGAGGCGACGCCGGCCACCGCTTGGGCGACTTCATCAGCGCCGACGAGAAAGGGCGACGTGAACGTGACCACGACCACGTCCAGGTCGTCGTCGCCGAGGACCATCTCGAGCACCAGGCGGTACTCCTCAGCTGTTGCGGAGGCTGCGAGATCGATCGGGTTGCCTATGGCGGCACCGTCGGAGACGACCCCGAGCAGTCGCTCCTGGGTCGCGTGAGAGAGCTCGGGAACCTCGAGCCCGTAGCTCTCGCAGGCGTCGGCGGTGAGAACCCCGCAACCTCCGGCGTTTCCGACGATCGCCACACGTCGGCCGGCGGGAAGGGGTTGGCTCGCCAGCAGCTCGGCGACATCGAGCAGCTCCTCGAGCGTTCCCACCCTGATGACTCCGGCTTGACGGAAAAGCGCGTCAGTGGCCTGGTCGGGGACCGCGACAGCACTCATGCCATGAGCACCGCGCCGTCCCGAGGCGGTGCGGGCGCTCTTCACCGCGACGATGGGCGTCTTGCGAGCGACGCGGCGCGCGATCCGGTTGAACTTGCGAGGGTTCCCGAAGGACTCGAGGTAGAGGAGGACGACGTCGGTCTGCGGGTCGTCCGCCCAGAACTGCAGCAGGTCATTGCCGCTGACGTCGGCCTTGTCGCCGAGAGAAACGAAGCTCGAGATTCCGAGCCCGCGACTGGCCAGCTCACCCAGGAGAGCAACCCCGAGACCCCCGGACTGGCATGAGAACGCCACCCGTCCTGGGGGCGGCGGGTGCTCGGCAACGCTGGCGTTCATCCGCACCTCAGGGCAGGTGTTCATGACGCCCATGCAGTCGGGGCCGACAAGACGCATGCCGAAATTGCGCGCCAGCTCGACGAGGTCGCTGGTGGAGCGATCCCCATGAGCCCCATGAGCCGGCCCGCCCCAGGCGACGATGACGATGCCGCCTACCCCTTTTGCCCCGCATCCGCGCACCACATCGTCCAAGTGCCCGCGCGGCAGCGCGACCACTGCCAGATCAATGGGTCCGGGAATCTCGCCCAGGCTGGGGTACGCGCGCAGTCCGCACACCGAACCGTCCTGGCGGTCAACCGGGTAGACGGCCCCGGTGAACCCGCCGGCGAGGAGATTGCGGACGATGTCGTGGCCCACCGAGCCGCGCTCGTGGCTCTCTCCGATGACCGCGATCGACGACGGCCGGAGAATGTGCCCGATCGAGCGAACGGCTGCAGTCCACTCGCGCCCTTCGACCCGCGCGAGGTACTCCGGACGGGACGCCAGCTCCATCGTCACCCGGATGACACCCGAATCCAAAAGAGCGTGCTCGTCGAAGCCCGCCGAGCGAAAGACGTTGAGCATCCGGTAGTTCTCGGGGAGGGCATCGGCGACGAACCGCCCGATCCCGCGTTGAACCGCAGCCGAGGCGAGATGCTCGAGCAGCACCGTCCCGAGACCGCGTCCCTGGTGGTCATCGCGCACGACGAAAGCGACCTCGGCATCTTCCTCTTCCGCCCCGGCCCCAGGCGGCGTGCCCGGTGATGCCGCGACGGGGGCTCCGGGCGCTTCCCTGGCGCAGCGGTCGTAGCGGGCGACCGCCACGAGCTCGCCCTCGACGACTGCCACGAGCGCCAACCGGTCTTGGTAATCAACCGTCACGTAGTGTGCGATCTCCTCGTCGCCGACGCGCTTACGCGGCGAGAAGAAACGGAAGTACACCGTCTCTGTGGACAGCTTCTCCCCGAAGGACCGCAGCGCCGGGCCGTCGTCCGCCCGGATCGGACGCAGGTGGGCGGTGCGACCGTCCGAGAGCAGGACGTCGCACTCGAGCTCGGAGGGATACGGTCCGGGACCGCCCGGTCCTTCACCCCCGGCGGTCGCAGGCGCGTCGTCGGGGCTCATGCCGGCCGACCGAGAGGCCACGCGTTCATGGACGAAACCCGCCCGAGACCGACGCGCCCGCTCGCAAGACGCTCAGCCCGCGAGTGATTGCACGTCGGCGATGGGGACCGAGCTCTTCGGCGCAGCCAGATCCACCGCCTCGCCCCAGTCACTAAATCTCGCGGAGATCTTTCGGGCCGCCCCACCGGCCGCTCTCGTGATCCCCTGGACAAGGATCGGGAGCGCCGCTCCCGTGGTCGCCACGTACATGGTGAGTGCCAGATTGCCGGCTGTGGTGCTCTGAGCCGCCTCGACCGCCACCACGGGATGCCCGAGCTGGCTGGAAGTGGCACCCCGTGTGATCGTGCCCGTCAGCCCCACGAGCTGCGCAGCAGCTGTCTTGACAGCCAGGGAGGAGGCAAGCTCGGAGAAGCTCGCGCTCGTGCCAGGAACCGAGACCCACCTCCCGGCCAGCGCGACCGCGAGCTTGTCGCTCATGCCGGCGAAGGCCTCCAGACCCGTGACGTCACCTGTGAAGTAGGCAGTGCCCTTGGCGAGCAGCACAGTGACCTTGCCGTCGTGGGTTCCGTCCCGGACTGTGATGTGCTGCTCTCCGCTGGAAGCTCCGACATCGGCGACGACACGCACGGTGCTCGAACCAGCCCCCGCCGTCTCCACGAAATGAAACGAGGTCTGCCGCCTGGTCGCCGCAACCGCCGCCGCCACGATCTGCTTGCCGGACCTCGACTGGACGCCGTTGGAGGCCTTGGCGCCGTTGGAACCGGTCGCCGAGCTGCTGCAACCGGCGGAAAGCGCGATCGCGACAGTCGAGATGACGAGCAGGGGACGAGCGCGCATGTCGCGACGCTACCAGCGAGCACTCCCGCCACAGCCTCGGGCCGCCCATCTGGCCGCCGAGGTCGGGGCTTGCCCTCAGTTGACGGCTCGGACCACCGAGATGTCGCCGCTCACGGTCTTCGCCTGGATCAAGAGCTCCGGGACGTCACTCGGGCCGCCGACGGCATCCCGGGACGGTTCGACTTCGATGTCGCTGGCCACCTTCCCCGACATCGACCCGGCATCAAGGCGCACGAGCGACCCCGGGGCGACCGCCACGACTATGTCGCCGCTGACCGCACGCAAAAGGTAGTCGCCGGTCGATGCGCGCTCGATTCGCTGATCGCCGGACACGGACTCGACGCTGGCGCCTGCGAGCACTTCCCCGAGACGCACGTCCCCCGAGGCGGTGTGGACGCGCGTCGGCTTTCCCACCCGACCAAGCTCGATGTCACCGGAAGCCGTCGACACCTTCCCGCCAGACGCGGCAACGCCGATACTGACGTCCCCCGAGGCCGACTGGACGTCGGCCTCGTCGCCCACGGTCCCCAAATCGAGGCGTCCGCTCGCCGTTCGGATCTTGGCCTGCCCGGCGATCTCTTCGACCGCGATCGCGCCTGAGGCACTGCGGATGTTGGCCGCCATGTACCTGCCCCGCGCACTGACTGGAGCCGAAGCCGTTGCGACGTCGAGCTCGGTGTCGGGCGGCACCCTCACCCAGACGCGGACTGCTGCCTCGCCGCCTAGGAAGAACCGCGCTCTTCCCCGAGGGCGCGGAATCTCGACCGTCACCTCGTGTCCGTGCACTGAGGCTCGTTCGCCTATGCGCGCACGCCTGACGAGCTCACCGGCCGCGGGGTCAAGCGAGACGACCCTGATCTCTGTCCTCGGAGCTTCGTGGGTCTCGATCTCGACCTGCCCGACGGAATTCTCGACACGAAGCTTCACCTCCCGGGGTGTCTCGAAGCTCCGCTCCACCGAATCTTGCGGCTCGAGGTTCTGCCCCGCCTCGGTGCCGTCGATCTCGCTCACGATGCCCTCCTCTCAGGCCCAGCCGTAGCCGGTAAGACGCTTGTGCGACTGCGCGGGTCTTCCTGTCGACGCGCCACGGCTCAGGGCACGCACGATCCAGGTGTTCGTCGAGACGCCCTCTCGCGCCGCTGCCTGTTCGATGCGCGTCTTCAGCTGCTCGGGGAGCCTGAGGCTGATCCGCGCCGACTGGTCGTCACCGAGCTCGGCCTCGGCGAGCGTTACGGCATCCTCCACATAGACGAGCTCGGCGTCCCGACCAGAGATGCGGACCTCGACTCTCCCCGCGGGCAGTTGGTCTCCCAGCTCGCCAGCCGCCTCCCCGAGCAGGTCGAGGAGCCTCATGGTCGTTGGGCCACCCATCGCGCCGACGAGTCGCGAAGCCGCCTTTGTCACGGCGTCATCGCCGAGCTCGGCGAGCTTGGACAGATCCTCTTGCAGGGCCTCGACAGCCGCTGACAGGTTCACGATGTCATTTTGACATCATAGAGCTGTCAGATCAACTCTCCGTAGCAACGGTTGACGCAGCTACCGATCCCCTCGATGGAAGTCGTGAGGACCTGACCCGGAGCGAGGAAGACCTGCGGATTGCGTCCCGCACCGACTCCCGCAGGGGTCCCCGTCGAGATGAGGTCGCCGGGACCGAGCGTGGCGAACTGACTGATGTAGCTCACGACGGCGGCCGGGCCGAAGATCATCTCCGAGGTTCGCCCGCGCTGCATCACCACGCCGTCGACCTCGCAGCGCACCTCCAGGTCGGCCCCGTCGCCGATCTCGTCGCCAGTCACCAGAACCGGACCGACTGGGGTCGATGCATCGAAGGCCTTGCCCTGGAGGTACTGAGTCGTCCTGTTCTGCCAGTCGCGCATCGAGACGTCGTTGACGACGGTGAACCCGGCGATCGCGCCACGGGCCTGCTCGGGTGTGGCGCGCCGGGTCCGTCGGCCGATGACGACGCCGAGCTCCGCCTCCCAGTCGACGGCGTGACTGACGGAGGGAAGGACGAGGTCGTCGTACGCCCCGATGAGGCCCGAGGCGAACTTCGCGAACAACGCCGGGTAGCTCGGCGCCTCTCGGGACATCTCGGCGATATGGGAGCGGTAGTTCATCCCGACGCAGAAGATCTTCTCGGGGCGAGGCACGAGCGGGGCGAAGGACGCCTGCCACAAGAAGAGCTCGGCGGTGGGCTCCAAGGACGCCACTGCGTCAATGCCCGAAGCCGCGTCCAGCGACCTGAGCAGGGCACCGGCATCGGGCGCCTCCAGAACAAGGAGGTGATCTCCCTCCACCCGAGCCGCACGAGTGCCGGCGGCCGTCCGGACCGTGGCGAGTCTCATGCTCGTTCAGACTAAGGCGCCGCTCGTGCGGCCGGCGCTTCGCTGCCGAAGGCCCTCCGGGGTATCTCCCCTTCCGTCCGAAAGAGGCTCTAGCGGCGCCGCAAGCCTTCCACGACCCACTGAGCCTCTCTCTTCGTCGCAAGCTCGAGCGGCTGGCGGCAGTCCGGCACGGGGAGCATCTCGGAGCGCACGTGCGCTTCCCAGACCGCTCGCTCCCCGCTCGGATCCTCGACGACGAGCTCGATCCTGTCTCCCCCCAGATCAGCGCCCCAGCGCGCCATGTCGAGGAGGCGCCACCCGACCTCGCTGAGCACGGCGCGTTCGAGCGCCTGGATCGCCTGCGACCTCATCCCGCTACAGCCCCGGTAGCGAGGCAGCAGGTCGTCCATCGGCCCGTTGCGCTGCGCGATCCTTGCCAGCGCCGCCCTGTCGCAGAATGCCCATGCCGTGCCCTGGGGCAGGACCACCGCCGTCGGCGCAAAACGATGCCCTCCCGTGTGGCTGGTCCTCCACACCCTCACGCCTTGCCCGAGCGGGTGCGGCGCGGCCGAGAGCTCCTGGGCGAGCGCCGTGCCGAGCGACCCGCAGCACCGGTCTCGCCCGCCATGAGTACAGATGAGGACGTCGATCGGCTCGTTCCGGCTGGGCGGCTCGTTCCGGCTGGGCGGCTCGTTCCGGCTGGGCGGCTCGTTCCGGCGGGGCGGCTCGTCCCGGCGGGGTGGCCCGTCCCGGCGGGGCGGCTCGCTGAGCACCGCTAGCGCGGCGGCAATCGCTTCGCCCTGGTCCACGGCAAGCTCGTTGCGCGCGAAACGTGCCCCACCCGCCGCCGGCCATCGGTAGGCGACGACGTGACACGGCCCGGCCTCCGAAGCCGGGACCAGCGCCTGAAAGCGCATCCCGGCCCTCCGGGCGGACTCCATGACCGGCGCCAGGGCCGGGTCCTCGCTCATGTCGCGCGGCCAGGGAAGCGGCCATTCGACGAGCAGGTAACCCGTGTAGCAGCCTGCCGTGCCGATGGGATCGAGACGCTGCTCACGAGCCCAGGTCGAGCAGAGCGGTCCGTCTGAGAGACGGGGACTCCCCGGGCCGGCGCTGTTGGTCATCGGCGGCACGCTACAGGTACGCGGGCGGCCACGGTCCGGTCTCGGTCAGAACGCGACCCGATCGCCGCGAAAGGCCTGGGCCTAGACTAAGGCGGCGACTATGAACGCCATCAACCAGGGGCTCTCGGGGCCAGACACCGCGGACCTCGCCGCAGCCTCGCTCGCGATGGCGCGCCGGTTCGTCTCTGGTGGGACCCTTTGGTGCGCCGTTCCCACGCGGCCATCGGAGGCACACCAGTTAGCCACGGAGCTCGCGCGGCCCGTCGTCGCGGGAGGACGCGCCCTTCCCGCCGCCACTGTCCCCGGGGACCACTTGCTGGAGGGCTTGAGAACCCACGCTCGCGCGGGCGACGTGCTGCTTGTCGTCGCGAGGTCCAGTGAGCCGTCAATCGCTGACCTCAGGCAACGGGCAGCGGCGTGGGGGCTGCTAACGATCTGGGTCGGCTCCGGCCGGAGGCCATCGCCAGGGGCGGCCGACTACGTCCTTTGGACCGATGGCGGCGAGGCGAGCCGCTCGGACGAGGCCCGCTTCCTGTCTCTTTGCCGTCAGCTCCAGGGGATGACCCTCGCCCGGCTCGGGAGTCCCGAGCTTCTCGAGAGCGCCCCAGGCGGGTGCGACGATGAGGTCTGCATCACTTGCTCGGACGAGGGACGCATCGGCGAGGTGGTCTCGGTGCGCTCCGACGGGCAGGCACGGGTCCGCACGCCCTCCGGTTTCGAAACGGTGGACACGAGCTTGGTTGACGACGCCCGTGCGGGTGACCTCGTGCTCATCCACGCCGGCGCCGCGGTGAGCCTTGTCCTGTCGGAAAGCCGCGAACCCGAGGAGGCACCTTGACCGAGGACAAGCCACTGGGCGAGAGTCCGAGCGGGCGCGAGGCGGCTGTACTCGAGAGGATCGAGGCCTTCCGGCGTCGCCGGCCCCGTTTCCGGGACGACTTCGTCACCCTGGCACACGGTGCGGGAGGAAAGGCCTCCGCCGCGCTGATAGATGCCATCTTCTTGGACGCGTTCGGCGGCCTCGAGAGGCCCCCGCTCACCGACGCGGCCCTCATCTCGCTGCCTTCAGGTGAGACACTCGCATTCACCACTGATTCGTTCGTGGTCAAACCCCTTCGTTTTCCTGGCGGATCGATCGGTCAACTCGCGGTCCACGGGACGGTCAACGACCTCGCCGTCATGGGCGCCCGCCCTCGGTGGCTCTCGGCCGCGTTCGTCCTCGAGGAAGGCTTTCCCATAAGCGAGCTTCGCGAGGTGGTCGCGGACATGTCCGAAGCCGCCGCCGCCGCTGGCGTGAGGATCGTCACCGGCGACACGAAGGTCGTGGGCCGGGGCGCGGCCGACGGTCTGTACGTGAACACGGCCGGGATCGGCGTCGTCCCTGCAGGCCGGCGACTGGGAGCTGACCTCGTCCAGCGCTCCGACCGCATCCTCATCTCCGGCACCATCGCCGACCACGGGATGGCGGTCATGTTGGCGAGAGGTGACCTGGCTCTCGAGGCCGACCTCGAGTCCGACACCGCCCCGGTGACCGAGCTGGTCGAGGCGCTGTTCGCGGCAGCCCCTTCCACCCGCTGGTTGCGCGACCCGACCCGCGGCGGCGTCGGGACGGTGTGCAACGAGCTCGCCCACGACACCGGCCTCGCCGTCGTGCTGGACGAATCCGCCCTGCCTGTCAAGCCCGCAGTGGCGGGGGCGTGCGACCTTCTCGGCATCGATCCTCTCTATGTCGCCAACGAGGGCAAGCTCCTGGCCGTCGTCGCCGCCAAAGAAGCCGATGCGGCGCTGGCAGCGCTGCGCAGCCATCGCCTCGGAGCCGACGCGGTCCTCATCGGGGACATCCGCGATGAGCCGCAGGGCATAGTCGTCCTGCGCACGTCGTTCGGGGGGACACGGATCGTCGACATGCTGGTCGGAGATCCTCTGCCGCGGATCTGCTAGCAGCCGTGAGCCAGTTGCGCCAGCTCACCGAGCGCCGCCTCGTGAGGGTCACCGGGACGGTGCAAGGTGTGGGCTTTCGCCCCTTCGTGTTCCGCCAAGCCGTGGCGCTCGGGCTCGTCGGCTTCGTGCTCAACGACTCCGACGGCGTGCTCATAGAGATCGAGGGCGACCAGGCCAAGGTGGCGGAGCTGTGCCGGCTGCTCGGAGAAGCTCCTCCGCCGCTCGCCAAGGTCGCCTCGGTGAACTGGCAGATACTGCCCGCCGAGGGCGGCTACGAGGCCTTCCGCATCATCGACAGCGCTGCGGGCCGCGTCCCGAACGTGGCCGTCAGCGTCGACAGCGCCACATGCGAGGACTGCCTGTCGGAGGTTGACGACCCGGAGGATCGCCGGTACGGCTATCCGTTCACCAACTGCACGAACTGCGGGCCCCGCTACACGATTGTGATCTCGGTCCCCTACGACCGCCCGGCCACGACCATGGCTGGCTTCAAGATGTGCGCCCGGTGCCAAGCCGAGTACGACGACCCCGCCGACAGGCGCTTCCACGCCCAGCCGAACGCCTGTCCCGCCTGCGGCCCGCGCATCGCCTTCTACGACCCGGTGGGCCGGCTTCTGGCCGAGTCCGGCTCCGCGCTGACGGCAGTGAGCGACGCGCTCTGCTCGGGTCGGATCGTCGCCATCAAGGGCATCGGCGGCTATCACCTGGCGGTGGACGCGACCGACCACGGCGCCGTGGCAGAGCTCCGGCGGCGCAAGGCACGAGACGACAAGCCCTTTGCGCTCATGGTGGCCGACTTGGAGATGGCGAGGTCCTTGTGTGTGCTCGATCCCGACGCCGAGTCCCTGCTCGGCTCTGTCGCGCGGCCCATCGTGCTCGCCCGGCGCAGGCCGGAGGCCCCGGTCGCCGAGGGCGTGGCACCAGGAATAACCGACCTCGGCCTGATGCTTCCCTACACGCCGTTGCACCACCTGCTCATGGCCAAGGTAGCCCGACCGCTCGTGATGAGCAGCGGCAACCGCGCGGACGACCCGATCGCGCACCTCGACGAGGACGCCATCGCCCGGCTCGGGCCCATGGTCGACGGCGTGCTGGCACACGACCGCCCGATTCACGTTCGCTGCGACGACTCGGTCGTACGAGCCTCAGGCCGCCGCCTGCAGATGGTCCGGCGCTCGCGCGGCTACGCCCCGGAGGCGTTGCCACTTCCGGGCGACGCGTACCGCCAGGTGCTCGCCGTGGGCGGCGAGCTCAAGAACACCGTCTCGGTGGCCAAGGAGTCCTCGCTCGTGTGCAGCCATCACATCGGTGACCTCGAGCACCTCGCCACCTACGAGGCCTTCTTGCAAGCGACGGTGCATCTGTGCCGTTTGTTCGGGATCGAACCCGAGGTTGTCGCCTACGACATGCACCCGGAGTATCTCTCGACGAAGTACGCCCTCGAGCTCGACCTCGAACCGTGCGCCGTGCAGCATCACCACGCCCATGTCGCCTCGTGCCTGGCCGAGCACGGGCATACAGGCACCGTGCTCGGCATCGCCTTCGACGGCCTCGGCTTCGGCACTGACGCAACCATGTGGGGAGGCGAGTTTCTCGTCGCCGATTTCAACGGCTTCGAACGGGTAGGGCATCTGCGCCCCGTTGCTCTGCCGGGCGGGACGGCGGCCATCCGTGAACCATGGCGGATGGCGCTCTCCTGGACGGCGCTCGCCCTGGGCGTGGACGCCGCCGCCCGGTTGGGCGAGGCGCTCGACCCTCGCTGGAGCCAGGTCCTCGCCCTCACCGCTGCGGAGGACGGGAAACGCCGACCACTCCTTACCACCAGCGCCGGCCGCCTTTTCGACGCCGTCGCCGCCCTCGTCGGCCTGCGGTCACGTGTCACCTACGAGGGTCAGGCCGCGATCGAGCTCGAGATGCTGTCGCGGACCGTGTCCCGGGAGTCGGCTCCGAGGTACCCGGCCGACATCGTCCAAGGGGCCGGTCCCGGCGACCTCGACGTGCTCGATCCGTCGCCGCTCGTCGCGACGGTGCTGCAAGAGATCGAACGCGGCACGGACCGGGCGGTGATCGCGGCCGGTTTCCACGAGGGCCTCGGCCTCGCCACAGCCGCCCTCGGGACGAGACTGGCACGCCGTCACGGCCTCGACACGGTGGCGCTCAGTGGAGGGGTGTTTCAGAACGTGCGCTTCAGCGACATCGTCGAGGACGCCCTTGCCGCCGCGGGACTCACCGTCCTCGTGCACAAGTCAGTGCCGCCGAACGACGGCGGGATCAGCATCGGCCAGGCCGCCATCGCCGCGCTCGGCTCGCCGCCCTCCTAGCGGGTACCGCCAATGGTGACGGCCACCTCCCGGTGCAGGCGCCCGAAGTTGTAGTAGGCGGCGCACGCACCCTCGGCGGAGACCATGCAGGTGCCGATTGGCGTCTCAGGAGTGCAGGCGGTGCCGAACACCTTGCACTCCCAGGGCTTCAAGGCGCCCCTGAGCACCTCGCCGCACTGGCAGGCTTTCGGATCTGCGATACGAACGCCCGGCACCTCGAAACGAAGCTCGGCGTCCCACGGGGCGAACTCGGCCTTGAGCTTGAGGGCGCTTTGCGGGATGAAACCGAGACCGCGCCACTCGAAAGTCGGTCGGAGCTCGAAGACCTCGTCCAAAATAGCCAGCGCGCGGGGATTGCCCGCCTCGCTCACACAGCGCGTGTACTGGTTCTCCACGCAGCGCCTGCCCTCGCTGATCTGGGCCAAGAGCATCTCAATTGCCTGGAGGATGTCGAGCGGCTCGAAGCCGGCGGTGACGAGCGGCTTGTGGTACTCCTCGGCGACGAAGCGATACGGGCGCTGGCCGACAACCGTCGACACGTGGCCCGGTCCGATGAAACCGTCGAGGCGGAGGTCCGGGGACTTGAGGATGGCCCTGAGCGGGGGCACGATCGTGACGTGGTTCGAGAAGACGCTGAAGTTCATCACCTCGTCGTGCCGCGCCCTCAGCACGGTCGCCGCCGTGGACGGCGCCGTGGTCTCGAAGCCGACGGCGAAGAACACGACTTGCCGGTCCGGGTTGTCGGCCGCGACTCGCAGCGCATCGAGGGGCGAGTAGACAATCCGGATGTCCGCTCCTTGTGCCTTGGCGCCGAGCAGGCTGCCGCTCGAACCGGGAACCCGCATCATGTCGCCGAACGAGGTGAAGATCACGCCCGGTGCCCTGGACACGGCGACGGCATCGTCGATGCGCCCCATAGGGATCACGCACACCGGGCAACCAGGGCCGTGCACCAGCTCGACCGAGGTCGGGAGAAGATGCTCGATGCCGTGCCGGTAGATCGTGTGAGTGTGGCCCCCACAAATCTCCATGAACTTGTAGTGACCTTCGCCTGCCAGCTCGCCGATCCTGGCCACCAAGGCGCGTGCTGCCGCCGGGTCTCGGTATTCATCGACGAAACGCATGACGTCCCTTCCTCTGGCAAAGATCCCTGTGGCACCGGCGACGCCTGAGCCAGCGGCCCGGCACGAAAGCGGAAGCCAAGGCTGCAGCCTTTGCTGTTCGCGCCGCCGCCGGGCCTGGGGCGGCCGCTAGGCGATCTGCGACTCGGTCACGGCCTGGACCTCTTCGGCGTAAGCCTGACCCATCTCTTTCAGCGACTCTAGGGCCGACTGCGCCTCGGCCTGGTCGATCTTGGCCATGGCGAAGCCGACGTGGATGAGCACCCAGTCGCCCGGGGCCAAGCCCTCATCCTCGAGGAGGAGGACATTGATGTTGCGACGCACACCGGCTACGTCGACCGTCGCCAAGTGCCGGTTCGAGTCGAGGAGCTCGACCACTTCACCGGGTATCCCCAGACACATGGCTCTTACCTTCCTCCAGACCCGAGACACGACAAACCCGACGCCGCGCCGCCTTCGTAACGAGACTACCGGTCCAAAGCGGCGGCCGAGGACCGGGACTGCTCACGCCGCCAGTGGGCAAGCGTCCAGGGGCGAGGCCAGCTCCTCACGCTAAGCAGCTGACCGAACACTATCCGTGCCGCGGCTGCGCAGAATCCAGCTACGATTTGAGCACGGGTAGGTGGCTGAACGTGGGGGCAGCATGAGCGTCGACAGCAGTGTTCGCACCGGACGGGTCGTGGGCGCAGGACGGAGGCCGACGGCGCCGTTGCCGAGCCTCATCATCCTCGCCGGAGCCGCGCTCCTCATGGCCTCAGCGGTCATCCATCTGCATCTTTGGGCGAGCGGCTACCGGAACATCCGCACGATCGGTCCCCTGTTCTTCGTGCAGGGTGTCTTCGGGATCATGCTCGCCTTGTCGGTCGCGTTGGTCAGGCGCATCTCGATCTCGCTGCTCGGAACCCTATTTTCCGTCGGAACGATGGTCGGGCAGATCGTGGCGGTCAACAGCGGCCTTTTCGGCTATCGGACGACCATGGCCGCCCCTTGGGCGACGACGTCGCTCGTCATCGAGACGACGGCCGCGGTCCTCCTTCTTGCAGGCGGTTGTCTCGCCGTATGGGAGGAGAGGGCCCACGTCCGCCGATGGCGGGCGCACAGAACTCCCGAGTCGTGAGCCTCAGCTGTTGCCGCTTATCCGTTCGGGCGTGACGAAGACCGCTGTCCGCCGCTCGGCCTGCATGACCCGGTCGAACTCGTCCCAGTCCTCGTGAGTCCCGCCCGCGGCGACAAAAACGCTCCGGAGCGTCCTCGCAAGCTGTGCGGCGCCGACGTCCTCGGGCCGGTCCTCGGGCCCCAAGAGCCGGGCTGGGCCTTCCACAGCAACCCAGTCCGGGCCATGCCGGAAAACGACGGTCGCCCGGCCACTGGCGCGCAGGTGGGAAACCTTGCGCGAGGTTCCGTGTGCCACAAAGCCGACGCACGTGTCCCCGGTGACCGGGTCCTCGACGAGGCCCGCGTTCACGATCGAGGCATGGACGGTCCCGTCGGACCGGGTCGTGGTGGCGACGGCCAGGGAGTCCTTCTCGGCAAGGCTTCGGACGCGATCAAGATCGTTCGCCATCTCTCCTCCTGGGTCGTTCAATCATGATGCCGCAGTCAACCGGTCGTCGCCGCCGGGCCGGCTTGCTCCGCCCAGGGGACCGCCGCCGACCCTGCCCGCCCGAGGCGACTAGGGTCCGACCCTATGCCAAGCGAGTGGACTGCCCCGACCGTCGAGCGCACCGCCCCAGCCAGCATCGCCGGCGAACGGGAATCGCTCCAGCAATGGCTGGACTTTCAACGCGAGACTCTACTGATGAAATGTGCCGGCCTGAGCGCCGAGCAGCTGAAGACGCGCTCTGTACCGCCGTCCGCCTTGTCGTTGCTCGGACTTGTCCGCCACATGGTAGAGGTCGAGCGCTGGTGGTTCCGCATGCACGCCGCCAACGAGCAGATCGGTTTCGAGTACTCCGGGGACAACGGGAGCGGGGACTTCGATGATCTCGAAGACGCTGACGCGAAGGCCGACCTCGAGGCCTTCCGTCGGGAGGTCGAGGCGGCACGGGACGCGGTGCGGGGAAAAGACCTGGACGACGTCGTGGCCGGCGGCGGCGGCCACCTCGGTCAGCCGCATGACATCCGCTGGATCTACGTGCACATGATCGAGGAGTACGCCCGGCACAATGGGCATGCCGACCTCATCCGCGAGTGCATCGACGGCACGGTAGGTATTTGATCGACGATGCCGGTGACCCGCGTGTGAGACGACGACTCGGATGTCGGGCATGAGGCGGACAGCCCTGGCCAGGCGGAGCGGCCTTTTCGTCGTTGCTGTTGCGGCCGCGTTGGCATTTGTCACCGGTGCCGGCGCCGTGGAGCCCGAGCCGGCGGCCCACCGCCCCAGCGCCAGCTCCGGCCTCGTCGGGCTGATCGTAGAGCCTTCCAAGCTCGGTTCCGCGGCCGGCATGCAGCCCGTCTACGCGTTCGTGCTCTCGGCAAGAAAGTCCGTCGACATGACCATGTACGAGCTCGCCGACCCCACCATGGAGGCAGACCTCATCGCAGATCGAAGGCGCGGCGTGGAGGTTCGCGTCATCCTTGACACCAACCGAGAGCGGAGCCGCAACCTGTCGGCCTTCGAGTCCCTGACCGCAGGCGGTGTGAAGGTCGTGTGGGCCGACACCGACTACGAGGCCACCCACCAAAAGACGATCACGGTGGACGGCACCGAGTCGCTCATCCTCACGGCCAACCTCACCTCCGAGTACTACACGACGACCCGCGACTTCGGCGTCTTCGACACCGACGCGGCGGACGTCTCGGCCATCGAAGCTGTCTTCGACGCCGACTTCGCGCACAGGCCGATCACGCCCTCGAACGGCGCCGACCTCGTGTGGAGCCCCGGGTCTGAGACTCAGATGCTGACCGTGATCGATGGGGCCCGGCACACCTTGTCGATCGAGAACGAAGAGATGGACGACTCGGCGATCACGAACGCCATCGCGGCGGCGGCCGAACGTGGCGTGAAGGTCGAAGTCACGATGACCACTGACAGCTCCCTCGACAGCGATTTCGACGCGATCGTGAGAGCCGGCGGTCACGTGCACCTTTACGAGGACGAGTCGTCCGAGCTTTACATCCACGCCAAGACGACGATCGCCGATGCCGGACTCAGCACGCAGAGGGTCTACGTCGGGAGCATCAACTTCTCGAGCGCATCGACGGAACGTAACCGCGAGCTCGGCATCATCACGACCGACCCGACGATCATCGAGGAGATCGACAGGGTGGTGACCGACGACTACTCCAACTGCAGCGCGGCCACAGCCTGCGAGGAGTACTCCTGAGCACCGCCCGCGCCATGATGGGGCGGTGGGTATGAAGTCCCTCCTGCCCAAGGGGGGCCATCGCGAGCGCTCCGAGCGGCGCACCGTCGGGGTGCCTGCTTACCAGGGCGCCACGATTGTCGACGCCTTGGTCGCCAATGGGCGCCGCCGTCCGGATCGCCCGGCGATGCGATATTGCCCGGCCGGAGGCTCGATCGAAGAGGAGTGGAAGGTCGTCACCTGGGCCGAGTACCTGCTGGCAGCCCGCCAGATCGCCGGCGGCCTGGCCGAGCTCGGCGTCGTCCCCGGCGAGCGCGTCGCGATCTTGTCGGCCAACCGCGTGGAGTGGCATCTGGCAGATCTTGGGACACTTCTCAACGGGAGCGTGACCGTGCCCGTCTACCCGACGAGCGCGGCGTCTCAGGTCGCGTACATCCTCGGTCACGCGGAGGCTGCCGTCTGCTTTGTGGACACTCACGCCCGGCTGGGCAGGCTCATCGAGGCGCGAGACGAGCTGCCCTCCCTCAGGCGGGTGATCCTCACCGAGGGGATGCGGCGCGCCGCCGACTCGTTCATCGTCGGCTTCGACGCGCTGAGGAGCGCCGGCGCCAGCCGGCTGAGCCGCCATCCCGACGCCGTCGACGAGCGTTGTGGCAACGTCCGAGCTGAACAAGTCGCCACGATCGTGTACACAAGCGGTGCCTCCGGTACCCCAAAAGGCGCCATGCTCACGCACGCCAACATCATGTCGGCGCTGCGCAACGTCACCCCGGTCTACGACATCGGCGAGGGCGAACGCGTCCTGTCGTTCCTGCCGCTCAGCCACATCGCCGAGCGGATGATGAGCGAGCTCATGCCGATCGCGATCGCGGGCGAGACCTGGTTCGCCCGCAGCTTGGCCACGGTCGCCGAAGACCTGCCGGCGTGTCGCCCGAGCGTCTTCCTGGCTGTGCCCCGGGTGTGGGAGAAGCTTCGCGAAACGGTGGAGAGGCAACTGCGGGCCGAGCCGCTCCCGTTGCGTCTCGCTGTCCAGAGCTATGTCAGGCTCGGATTGCGCAAGGTCGCCTCCGAGCAGGAAGCCGCCCCCATGACAAGATCGGCCCGCAGTGCCTATCGGGCCTTGGACATGACCCTCGGGAGAACGGTGCGCCGAAGGCTCGGCCTCGACCGAGCGCACGTTGTGGCCACGGCGGCGGCGCCCGCCCATCCTGAGCTCATCCGGTGGTTTCACGCCGTCGGGCTCCCCTTGTTGCAGATGTACGGCCAGACGGAAGGCTGCGGGCCTACGGCCGCCAATCGAGCCGATCAGGTCCGGATCGGCACCGTCGGCACAGCCCTTCCCGGAATGCGGGTCACGATCGCCGAAGACGGCGAGATCCTTCTGAAGGGCGCCAACGTCTGCCTCGGCTACCTCAAGGACCCCGTGGCCACGGCCGAGCTGATCGACGCCGACGGTTGGATGCACACCGGCGACACGGGCGCTTTCGATGTTGACGGTTCTCTCCGCATCCTGGGCCGGAAGAAAGACATCATCATCACCGCCGCAGGCGAGAACATCGCTCCCGAGGGCATAGAGGCGGACCTAACGAACCACCCGCTGATCTCCGAGACGATCGTGGTCGGTGAAGGCCGCAGATACCTCGTCGCCCTCGTCACCCTCGACCCCGAAGGACTCACCGATTGGGCACGGCAGCACCACAAGCTCGGCGATCTGGAGACTCTCGCGGCGGAACCCGATCTTCACGCCCAGATCCAGGCCGCCATCGACCAGGTCAACGCCAAGCGGTCCCGCGCCGAGAGCATCCGCAAGTTCCGCGTGCTGGCCCATGCCTTGACGGCCGAGGCCGGCGAGCTCACCCCGACGATGAAGGTCAGGAGGAGCGTCGTCTACGAGCACAACTCTGCTGTGATCAGCGAGCTCTACGCCGACAGCTGAACGCCGTTTCTCGAGACGGATGGCTATCGTCTCGGACGATGCCGGACCCGAGAGCACCGACTGGAAAGGACCGAGCCCGGGTCAAGCTGTTCGCCTTCCTCGGTGTGGCTGCCCTGCTCGTCGGCACGGCTTGCACGAGCGCGGAGCCGGCAACCCGGGCCCCGAGCCGCCCGGTCAGCACAACCACCCCGCCCCTTTCGTATCGCGTCCCACGGAACATCAAAGACGTCGCCGGCCAGCCGATCCCTTTCGGCTCGGCGCGCTACTTCGGGGGTATCCCAGCATCGGATCTCGGCTCCGGTGTCACCGGCATCGCCGCCAGCCCGAATGGCCGCGGCTACTGGCTCGCGACCGCCAACGGCAAGGTGTTCCGCTACGGCGATGCCAGGCGCTACAGCTCGCAGGCTTCTCCCGGGGAGCACATGGCGGCGATCGTCGCCTCCGGCGGCGAAGGGGGGTACTGGCTGGCCTCCAGCAGCGGCGCCGTCTTCAGCTTCGGTGGCGCCGCCTCCCACGGCTCGGCCGCCAGCCTTCCTCCCGGCACGCCGGTCGTCGCAATGGCGGCCGCTCCGGACGGGCGGGGGTACTGGCTCGCTGCCTCGGACGGCAGGGTGCTGCCCTTTGGCGACGCCCGCTTCTACGGCTCGGCATCCCGTGATCTCGTCAACGACCACCTCGTGGCGATGGCGGCCACACCCGACGGGCGGGGGTACTGGCTTGCTGCCTCGGACGGCAGGGTGCTGCCCTTTGGCGACGCCCGCTTCTACGGCTCGGCATCCCGTGATCTCGTCGACGACCACCTCGTGGCGATGGCGGCCACACCGGACGGGCGTGGGTACTGGCTTGCTGCCTCGGACGGCCGCGTGTTCCACTTTGGCGACGCCCACTTCTACGGCTCGGCGTCCTCCGCGGTCAGCAAGAACCCCATCGTCGCCATGGCTGCCGCACCGGACGGCCGCGGCTACTGGCTCGTGCCGACAAGCCCTCCGCCTCCGGTAGGGCTCCCGGCCCCCGCCGAGGGCTTCATCGCCGGCCACGTCACGGCCATCGGCGACTCGGTCATGCTCGACGCGGCCCCTGACCTCGAGGCCGACATCCCCGGGATAGATGTCGAGGCCGCTGTCAGCCGGCAATGGTACGAGGGCATGTCGCTCGCCGAGCAGCTCAAGGCGGAAGGTCGCCTCGGAGCAATCGTCGTCGTCGACCTCGGCACGAACGGCCCGGTGAGCCCTGGCATGTTCACCGCGATGATGAACATCCTCGCCGGCGCTTCAAGAGTCGTGTTCGTGACGGTGCACCTTCCCCCGGACTACTCCTGGTCGCAGTCCGTGAACGCGACCCTGCAGGAGTGCGTCCCGCGTTACTCCCGGGACCGCCTCGCAGACTTCAACAAGCTCGCCGATGAGAATCCGCAATGGTTCTACTCCGATGGCGTGCACATGCCCATCGGCGGCACGGGTGCACGGGCCATGGCACTGCTCATCAAGTCCGAGATCTGAGCAGCCGCGCTACGAGGGCCCGCCGGCCGAGCATTGTGACCCCGAGGAAACCGAATCTGACGAGGATTGCCAGAGGCGACGCGCTCGGCATGGTCAGGCTAGAACGTCAGAACCGATGACCGATTTCGTCCCCCGTCCCACAGTGGGCCGCCGATACGCCCACCAGCGCCGGGTGCGGCTCAGCGATGCCGGCCCGGACGGTGTCTTGCGCCTCGACGGGGTGGCCCGCTACCTCCAAGACGCCGCCAGTGACGACTGGGCCGACTCCGGGCTGGATCGAGAAGAGACGTGGGTGGTCCGCCGCACCGTGGTGCGCGTGGCCGAGGGTGGGCGGTGGCCGGAACTGGGGGAACTCGTCACGCTCACGACCTGGTGCGGGGGCACCGGTCCGGCCTGGGCCGAGCGGCGCACCGACCTCGAGCTCGACTCGACGCTCATGGTCGAGACGGTCGCGCTATGGGTGCCGTTGGACCGTTCCGGGCGCCCGTCGCGCCTCGACCAAGGCTTCCATGACGTGTACGGCCAGGCCACCGCAGGGCGGCGGGTACCGGGTCGCGTGCCTGCCGCGCCTGCGCGCACTCATGCGACGACGCGACCGTGGCCCATCCGCCGCGCGGACCTGGACGTCGCCGGCCATGTCAACAACGCTGCCGTGTGGGCGGTCGTGGCCGAGGTCGCCGTCGGCACCGTGGCGTCGGCCGCACTTACCCACCACGCGCCGCTGGAGGAAGGTCATGCCGTCACGCTGGTGGCAGAGCCGCGGCGGATGTGGCTGATGACCGGTGCCGAGGTCAAGGTGTCGGCCGAATTCACGCTGGCCTGACGGTTCGGCCCCTGTGGCCCGCGCAGATCCGCCTCCGCGTGCTCACGGCCCCGCCTGCGACGATGTCCGTCGTGCCCCCGGCAGCCTTTGTCAGAGCGCCGGCAGGTACTATCCCAGCGCCGGACGACCACTTCGCGGCAAACTTGATGACGGTGCACGGCTCCCAGCTTCCCTCGCAAGGCATTAGGGGGTCGTGCACCAAATTGTCGGCGCGGCTTTGTCGCCCCTTTAGCGCCAGTATCGAGACACCGAAGGGCGAGTAGGGCTCTCTTCCACTGGGCAAGTCCCGCGTGGTACAAATCACCCTGAAATCCAAGCCCGGTAGCGGGTCGAGCGCTGCGATCACCCACAGCGCTCCAGAGGGACAAGGGGGGAGAACAGAATGGGCATGAGAATGCTGCGGCGGGGGCTTCTGATCTCTGTCGCGGTGGCGATGTTGACAGCAGTGCCGGCGGTCATGTCTCAGGCCTCGACGGCTCGCTCGCGTTCTGCGGACAGCTCTCTCAGGCTCAGCGGACCGAAGACGAACAAGATCGGCACCGACTTCGACTACACCATCTCGGGCTATGCGAGCGGCGCCGCCAACTACGTCGTGGCGTGGGAGCAATTCAACGAACAATCCGGGTGCGCCACCACATATGCCGCCGAGAGCACAAGGGTCTTCCTCCAGAGCACCTACGAGCTGACGCTGTGGCTCAACCGGTCCGTCTCCTCCAACTACTCGCTACTCGCCCGGTTCGGCGCAGATCATTCCGGCAAGCACGGGATATGCGCCTACCTGATCAACCTTTCCTCCGGGGACACCTACGCCTATGGCGGCGCCTTCTGGACAAACGTCCAATAGGCGCCGAGCTCGACCCGGCACTCTCGGCCCGCCCTGGGTCACGGCCGAGAACGCATCGGTTTCGTCAGCCGCCCGCCATGGCACCGACGACGAAGAGCGGCTCGGCGCCCGTCGCCACCGCGTCGGGCAGCGGCGCGTCCGGTGCTGCATGGGAAAGGTCCTCCTCGCAAGCGAAAAAGCGCACAAAGGCGCGGCGCCGTTGACTGACGGGGTCGCGGATGGTCCCCGTCAGCACGGGGTAGCTGGCCTCGAGGGCGTCGATCACGGACCGTTGGGTGGCTTGGCCGACGACGTCGAGCTCCACCTCACGGTCGAGGTGCGCGAGCTCGCGCAAGTGTGCGGGAAGCACGACCCGGATCATGGCAAGGTCTGCACCTCGACCGACAGGACGCTCGGCAGGTCACGTACGATAGGCGCCCAGCTGTCTCCCGAGTCGGCGGAAACGTAGACCTGACCGCCGGTCGTGCCGAAGTACACGCCGCAGGACTCGAGCGAGTCGACGGCCATCGCGTCGCGGAGCACGTTTACATAACAGTTGGCCTGCGGGAGACCTTTGCTGAGCGGCTCCCACTCGTTGCCGCCAGCCTGGCTGCGGTACACGCGCAGCTTGCCCTCGAGCGGGAAATGCTCGGAGTCACTCTTGATGGGCACGACGTAGACGGTCTCCGGCTCGTGGGCGTGGACCTCGATCGCGAAACCGAAATCGGTCGGCAGGTCACCGCTCACCTCCACCCACGACTCGCCGGCGTCGTCGCTCCGCATGACGTCCCAGTGCTTCTGCATGTACAGCACCTGAGGACGAGATGGGTGCCTGGCGAGACGGTGGACGCAGTGACCGACCTCCGCCTGCGAGTCCGGGATGCCCTCGGAACGAAGGCCCCGGTTCATCGGGCGCCAGGTCTCTCCACCGTCGTCGGTACGGAACACGCCGGCGGCCGATATCGCGACGAAGACCCGGTCGGGATCACTCGGGTCGAGGACGATCGTGTGCAAGCACATGCCACCGGCGCCCGGTTGCCACGCTGATCCCGAACCGTGGCCACGCAGTCCCGCAAGCTCGTGCCAGCTCAGACCGCCGTCGGTCGAGCGGAACAAGGCCGCGTCCTCGACGCCGGCGAGGACGGTGTCGGGATCGCTCAGCGCTGGCTCGAGATGCCAGACCCGCGCGAACTCCCATGGGTGCGGGGTGCCGTCGTACCACTGGTGGGTTCCGGGCACGCCCTCGTACCGGAAGTCGTTGCCGACAGGCCGCCAGGTCGCCCCTCCGTCGTCGGAGCGTTGCACCAACTGCCCGAACCAGCTCGTGGACTGCGAAGCGTAGATCCGGTTCGGGTCGGCGGGAGAACCCTTCATGTGATAGATCTCCCAGCCGGCGAAATGGGGACCGGCGATCTCCCACGACTCCCGCTTGGTGTCCGACGACAGCACAAAGGCGCCTTTTCGTGTGCCGACAAGGACTCGTACGCCCCCCATGTGTGGCCCCCTCCGAGCTTTGCGTAAGCCTCCTCAGATCGCAGCAGCTTACCGGCGAGGCGCCAGCCGTCGCCGGGCGCGATGTGCAGACGACCGGATGCACACGCGCTGACCTGCGAGGTGACATCCTTGACCTGGCCCTCAGAGTCCCTGACCGGGTCTTCGAGCGAGCCCAGCCGACTACAGCCAAGGAGCAGAGATGCTGAGCGCCTACAGGGTCAGACCGCCGCACACCGAAGCAGCAAACCCACACCGACCGAGAGCTTGGGCTCGGCGACTGGTGGGCGCACTGCTGGCCGCGAGCGGCTGCGCGGCGTCTCTGGCTTTGCTTCCCGCCACCTCCCAGGCACAGCAACACTCGACAGCGGGAACGGTCCGGGCAGCGTCAGCCTTCGCCGGACGGAGCTCCGTTCCTGGCTCGGCCGTCTCGGCTTTCTGCGCACACCTTTCCACCACGAAAGTCGGCTCGATCGTAGGGTCGACGGTATTGCTGGAAAAGGCCGACGCCTTGAGCAGCAACTCGTTTGAGTGCACGTACCTGGCCCTAGGCACCAAGACGGCCGGCGAGCAATTAATCATCTCGCGCGACACCAACGTTCCCGCCTCCGAGCTCTCCTCCAGGGCCAAGGCCGAGGCGAGACTCAAGGCTGAATCGCCCAAAGGTCTCACGATCACCTTTACCTCCCTGCCGTCGCTCGGCCCGACTGCTTTCAGCTGGACATACGAACTGAACGGTGGGCGGCTCGTCGGCGTCGGCGACAACCACGGCACCACCGCCTGGGGTGCGCTTGTCGGCGGCAACATAAAGCTCATGGGCTCCGCGGCCGCGCACGTACCAGTCGTCGAGAAGCTGATCGAGCTCGACATGGCCGTGGCCGTCTGAGCACAGATCTGGAAGGCGCCCGGGTGGGCCCGAGTGCTCAGAGGCGCCCGGGTGCCAAGCGCCCGGGCGCCTGTCAGATGTCGAGACCCGTCGCCACGGCCGCGGTCGGTCCGGTGCCGGTCGGCGTCGTCTGGGCGGTGCCCCTCTGCAGCTCGGCCGCCACGGCCTCGGCTTCGGTCGAATCGACGCGATCGATCGCATACCCGCTGTGGACCACGAGCCACTCGCCGACAAGCGGCGCCGGACCGTCGAGGGCGAGCAGCGAGACGCGGCGACGTCTGCCCTGGACGTCTTCGACCTCGACCGCACCGGGACCTGCCGCCCCGAGCACGCGATGCAGTCGGCTTATGCACATTCTCGGGCCTCTTCGATCAGCTCGACGACCTTGCGGACGGCCACGGGCACGGCGGCTTCGACAGCGGGGCTGAGACCCGTCCCCTTCCCAAAATCAGCCCCCTCGATGCCCACGACGATCACCCGCGCAGGCGCCTGGCCGACGGCTTGAGCCAGGCGCAGCACGCCGGACAGGCTGATCCCGTGGGTGCTGGTCGCGCCCCGGCTCTCGCCTCCCGTCATGAGGTCCACGACCCGGACGGCGCCGGGGCTCCCCCTGGCGCAGGTGGCGTCGATCACGACCGCCAGGTCGGCCCCGTCCCATCGTCCCAACAGGTCGAGCGGATCGACCTGGGGCCCGACGTGGCGCACACCAGCCATTTGCTCAACAGCACCGGCCGCCACGACCTGTCCTGCGCCGTCGTCGCGGCGGTATTCGTTGCCCAGGCTGGCCACCACGACCCGGGGGAGCTTGGAGTCCGCCGGCAACACGCCCGGCGGCTCCGCTCCGCCGGCGTTCATGACGACTCGACGGTGACGTTCAGGAAGTGAGCAGCGCACGAGATGCACGGGTCGTGGTTGCGCACGGCTTGCTCACAACGCCATTGCAGCTCGTCGTCACCCAGCTCCAGGGCCTCCTGAGCCACCTGGCGCAGGTCCGCCTCGATGGTGAGCTGGTTCTGAGAGGTGGGGGGCACGATGCGGGCCTTGCGGATCGTGCCTGATCCGTCGATCTCGTAGGTATGGAAGAGCAGACCCCGGGGAGCCTCGGTGGCACCCGTGCCCGTCCCCGCCCGCGGCACCACCGTCGCCGCGGGCGGGTCGGGTGGAACGTAAGTCTCGACCAGCGACAAGGCCTCGTCGCAGGCGAACACGAGCTCGACGGCACGCACCACGATGCTGCGGAACGGGTTGGTGCAGACTGGGCCGAGCCCGGCTCCTGCCGCCGCCTCGGCAGCAAGGGGCGGCAGCGTCGCCGAGTTGAGGGCATAACGCGCCAGAGGGCCGGTGAGGTAGGGGTCGCGCCCCCTGAGGCGGGCGTGGAGGGCGGTGGAGCGGGCCACATGCTCCTCGACTACCAGCTCAGCCAGTCCGGCCGGGCTCAGGTCCAGTCCGTCCGAGGAAGCCGGCCGACCGGACTCGATCGCGTAGCGGCCGGCCTCGCGCAAGGCCACGAATCGGTAGTCGGCTTCTACGTCTGGGAAATCGAAGCCTGCCACCCACTCGACTGTGGCCAGAGCCTGGTCGCGGGCCCGGAACAACGGCTCTGCCAGGGCCGCGATCGCCTCCGGCGACGGGGCGCTGTAGAAGCCGCCGACACGGACGTTGACGGGGTGCACCGCCCGGCCTCCCACCGTCTCCATGACCAGATTGCCGATGCGCTTGAGATCGAGGCCCCTCTCCACCGCTCCCCGGTCTCGCTCGGCCAGCTCCACCGCGTCGGCACAGCCGAGAAAGTCCGGGGCGTGCAGGAGGTAGACGTGCAGGGCGTGGCTTTGTATCCACTCCCCGCAATAGAGGAGCCGACGCAGGGCACCTATCCGCTCATCGACGGTGACCCCGCAGGCGTCCTCCATGGCGGCACAGGCGCTCATCTGGTAGGCAACCGGGCAGATCCCGCAAATGCGGGACGTGATGTCAGGAGCTTCGGTGAAGTTACGGCCTACGAGGAGGGCTTCGAAGTAACGGGGAGGCTCGAAGATCTCCAGGGCGACGTCGGTCACCGTGCCGTCGCGCACCTCCACCCGGAGGGAGCCCTCGCCTTCGACGCGCGCCAGCCCTTCGACGCTGATAGTGCGCTCCGCACCCGAACCGTGGCTCATCGGTCCCCCTTTGCTGACTTTGTCCTGACGGAGCCACGCGCGGCGGCCGGGGGCGGAGCTTCTTGGGCCACTGACTCCGCGCGGAAGGCCGGTGCGCCCGCATTGAACGTGCGGAAAAGGCGCGAGGCGTCCACCGCCGCCATCCCTTGCCTGCGGAGCTCGCCCGCCAACGACGCCGTGTTGGCGGTGTCGGTCGGGCCGAAACAGCCGAAGCAGCCCCGATCGACCGCCGGGCAGAGGGCGCCGCACCCGGCCCGGGTCACCGGGCCCAGGCACGGTGTTCCTCGCGAGACGAGCAGGCAGACGGTGCCACGGCCCTTGCACTCCTCGCACACGCTGTGGCCTGGGATCCTCGGGCGACGTCCTGCGAGGATGGCGGTGATGACGCCGAGCAGCTGATGGCGGTCGATGGGACAGCCGTAGAGCTCGAGATCCACGGGCACGTGCGCCGAGATCGGCGTCGAGGTGTCCAGGGCGTGGATGTAATCGGGATGGGCGTAGACGACAGAGGTGTACTCGCCTGCCAAGGCGAAGTTGCGGAGTCCCTGGATGCCCCCGGAGGTGGCACAGGCTCCGATGGTGATCAACCGGTGAGAGACGCGACGCACCTGCTGTATGCGCTCGACGTCGTCCGGGGTGGTGATCGACCCCTCGACGAGCGACAGGTCGTAAGGGCCCTTCACCGTCGCCCTCGACATCTCGAGGAAGTGGGCGATGCGAACGGTACCGGCCAGCTGCAGCAACTCCTCCTCGCAGTCGAGGATGCTGAGCTGGCAGCCGTCGCAGGAGGCGAACTTCCAAACAGCCACGCTCGGGCGTGCGGCCGGGGTCATAGCTCGGGCACCGAGAGCAGTTGGGGCAGGGCGTTGGAGTAGGTGATGACCCGCCCTGCCTGGCAGAGCAACAGCGGACCAAGCTGACAGTGCCCGCACAGGGCGATCCCGCATTGCATGTTGCGCTCAAGCGAGATCCGGATGTTCTCGGGCTGCAGACCCTTGTCCATAAGGGCCCGGGCGCTGAAACGCATCATCACCTCCGGTCCGCACAAGAGGGCCGAGGTCCCCGGGTCGAATTCCTCTGCCGCGAGCAGGGTCGTCACTACGCCGACCGGTCCGGTCCAGCTCTGGTCGGCCAGGTCGACGGTGACGTGAACCTCGGCACCTTGCTCACGCCAGCGCCAGATGTCCCGGGTGAAAATTATCTGCTCCGGCAATCTGGCCCCGATCAGCACGACGACACGCCCGACTGATCCAGTGACTCCCCGTCGCGCTCTGGCAGCTCGCTGGGCCGCCATGGAGTCGAGCAGGGCGAATATGGCTCCGCGCAAGGGAGCCAGCCCGATTCCCCCCGCCATGATGACCACGTCCTGGCCCGCGAGGTCCTCGATGCCCCAGTCCGTGCCGAAAGGCCCGCGGACCCCGATCACCGAGCCCAGCGGGGCGCTGCACAGGGCGTGGGTCACGGTGCCGACGTCGCGCACCGTGTGCTCCACACGACCGGGTGTGCCCGGCGCGCTGCTCACCGAGATGGCGGCCTCACCCACGCCGAATGCGGTGAGCATGTTGAACTGCCCGACACGGAACTCACGGGGATGGTTGCCGATCGGCTCCAGAGACAAGGTGAGGACCCCTTCGGCCTCCTCGTGTTTCGCCACGACGCGGTAGGGCTCGGGGACGAATGCCGCTGGCACTTCGACCGCAGCTTCGACGAGCGGCTCCACCATCCGAGGCCGGGCCAGTTGCCGCTTGGCCTCGGAAACCCTCCCGGCTCTCTCCCCGCGATGCAGCACCGACAGGCGCAACCGCGCAGCCTGCAGCCGGTTCAGCATCACCGAGGCAAATCTCTTCGTGAGCTCGTAGCCCAGCGCCGGATTGGCCTCCACCTTTGCGCGAAGGCAGATCGCGTCCACGGCGATGGCCTCGACCGGCTCGGTCGCACGCGCGTCGAACTGCCAGCGATAGGGAGGAAACAGCCACGACCACCCGATCGTCGTCCCGGGGCCCAAGGTCTCGATCACCAACGGTGGCCGCCCCGGGGCGCGGGTCTCCAGGGTCACCTGCCCGCGGCGGATCAGGTAGAAGACGTCCGCGGCGTCGCCCTCGAGCAGCAGGAATTCTCCGGTCCTCACGGTCACGTTGCGGGCGCAGCCGCGCACAACCGCGGCCATGTCGCCCGGCAGGTCGGCGAGCAGCGGATGGTCGCCGATCAGGGCAGCGGTGGTCTCACTCATCTGCTGCCCCCGTAGGTGACGATACCCGGACCGCTTCTGGCGGTTCGTCTGACACTGTGCCCTCCTCGGGTGCGGGGCCTGGGCGGCCGACACCGTCGCTGCTACGGATGGCCGCCGCCTCTGCGGTGATGTCGATGCCCACCGGGCACCACGTGATGCAGCGGCCGCAACCGACACAGCCCGAGGTGCCGAACTGGTCCCACCACGTTGAGAGCTTGTGGGTCATCCACTGGCGGTAAAGCGACCGCCTCGAGACGCGCACCGGGCCGGAGTAGAGATACGAGTGCGCCAGTTCGAAGCACGACGCCCAAGAGCGCGAGCGCACAATGTTGCCGTCCAGGTCAGTGGAGTCCCAGATCGCCGAGCAGAAACAGGTCGGGCACACGAGGGTGCAGTTGCCGCACGCCAAGCAGCGCTCGACCACGTCGTCCCAGCGGGGGTGCTCGAGATTACGTGCCAACAGGGCCGGTAGGCCTTCGACGTCCATGTGCCGTTCCATGGCTTCCGCGGCCCTGGCCAGCATCTCACGACGCGCGGCGAGATCCTCCTGCGTCGCCGCCGTCGTGGCGAGCAACGACAGCACCTCGGCGCCGCGCTCTGTGCCCACCCTGACGACGAAGCGCCGCCTGTCGGCGTCGCCGACCTCGCTCAGGGCCAGATCGAAACCCGCCTCGGTCCCAGGCCCGGTTCCCATCGAGGTGCAAAAGCAGGTGGCCGCCGGAACACCGCACTCGGCCACCACCAAGAAGGCCCCGTCCCGGCGGGCGACGTAACGCGGGTCGGAGACCTCACCGTTTCGCAGAACCCGGTCGAGCACGCCGAGGGCCGCCAGTTCGCACGGCCGGGCACCAATGACGGCCATGGGTGCCGCCGGACTCGCCGGCTGGGTGAAGCTGACCTCGTCACCGTCCACCTTGGCCCGCCACAGTTCTTGGGTCGGCGGGAAGAGCTCGGCCTTCCACGAGCCCGGTCCCACGGCCCAGGCGAAAAGCGCGTCGTCCTCGACGCGTTTCAGTTGGTAGCGACCTGGAGCCTGCTCGTCGCGGTAGCCGACAGGGAGATCGGCCACGCCGGCCACCGGACCCGGCACGATCGCTCCGTCCCGCACGACGGGCCCCACGGTGTCGTATCCAAGCGCGCCCAAGATCCTTATCAGGGCGTCGAGACCGCGGGAGTCGATAGCCGCGGCGTCACCAATGCGCATGTTCATAGGCTTAAGACGGTTGTTCTGGTTGGGGTAGGGCCGGAAGTCACTTCGTGCCTGTCCGACGAACCAGCGACAGCCAGACATGCCGCCCGGCCGGTGGGATCCACCCCGCCTGCCGGGTGCCAGGGACGTAACCGGCAGCTCCCACGTGCTCCGGAGCCCTATGGCGGCGACGGCCGCCGCCGCTCTGCAGCCGAGCGAAGCCGTTCCAGAAGCCAGCGACCGTTACAGCGCGTCGGACTCAACGAAGACGAACCCGGCGACTTCGCCGTCAATGTTGAAGGAGCATCGGCCCACGAGGTCGCCCCGCTCGAAGGCGACCGGCACATCAACGACGGTGTAGGCGTGACGCACCGACGTGCGAGGCGTGCCGAACTCCAGGAAGGCTCCGTACCGCCGCTCCATCTTCGTTCGGGCCGACTTGAGCAGCTGGGGCGAGCCCGCCTCGCGCATACGCGCGCTGAACTCCGCCCGTACCTCCTCGAAGCGTCGCTCGACGAAGGCCGTCAAGAGCCTCCTGGCGCGGTCTTCGGCCCCCTCCAGCGGCGGGATGTCCTCGGCGGGGACCGTGTCCGGTGTGCTCGTGGTCCCGAAACGCTGGAAGGCCGCCTGGCGACTGACGTGGAGCAGTTCGCCGATCTCGGCCCATGTGTGACCCTCGGCGCGGGCTTGCTGGACGAGGGCGTGCAAGGTGTCCTCCACGATCCGCCCGAGGCTTCGTGTAGTCGCGATCGCGGCGACGACCGCATCGTCCTCGGAGTCCTCTCCGCCCCGCAGCACCGACGCGACCAGCTCGGCGTTCGTCGTCAGCATGAGGCCCATCACCTCACGCTCCGCCCGGCTCGTCATCCCAAGTCACTCCTGCAATCTGTCTCTTGTAAAGATAGCTTTGACAGCGCGGAGGCGCCGTCGCTCCCACTCCCATTTGGGCGATCAGGGCCAGTCGCTCGGTGCTGCAAATCAGTCGTCAGCCCGAACGGCTCCAGCCGAGCGTTCAAGGGCCGACTGACCACTGCCGATAGAGATAGATGGTGCACGACCCCGGGCTGCCTTGCGAGGTTAAGCAAATGGGGCCGTGCACCTCTCTCAAGTTTGCGTGAAAAAGCTCCGCAAGGGACGGATGGTGCAGCTGGAATCTCGTCGCCTGTGCCGGGTCGCGTCACGCCCATCCTCCAGACCCGGTCGAGATCTGGTTCGGCTCCTGACTTCGATCGCCGACAAGTGCGCTTCATGACTTCCTAACCTCGCGAGAAGAGCTGGGTAAAGGCGAAATCCGGGATGGCGACGCGATGAGCTTGCAGTTCCGCTGTCGGAAGAAGGGGGACGTGGATGACCCGTGGAGTCGAGGCCGAGAAGAAGCTCGCCGCCGAAGCGGCGGCCGAGCTCGTTGAAGACGGCATGTCGGTCGGGCTCGGCACCGGTTCGACCGTCGCCTACCTCCTGCCAGCGCTCGCCCGCCGCAATCTGTCCCTGCGGTGCGTGGCCACGTCGCGGCACACTGAGGACGCGGCCCGCTTGTTCGGGATACGCGTGGAGGCGTTCGCAAGGATCGACCACCTGGACATCGCCATCGACGGTGCCGACCAGATCGCTCCCGACGGGTGGCTGATCAAGGGCGGGGGAGGCGCCCACACCCGCGAGAAGCTGGTGGCGGCGACAGCAGAGCGTTTCGTGGTCGTCGCAGATTCGACCAAGCCCGTCGAGCGTCTTCACTCGCCGATCCCGCTGGAGTTGTTGTCCTTCGGACTGACATCCACTTTGCGGCGACTGACCTCCACCACACTGCGCGACGTCCCGGCCAGCCCCGACGGCGGCGTCATCGCCGACTTCCAGGGTGAGGTCGGTGACCCGGCTGCGCTGGCCGCTCGGTTCGCGGCCACTCCCGGAGTGGTCGAACACGGTCTCTTTCCCCGCGGGATGGTCCACAGCATCCTGATCGGGCGCATGTCTGAGCTGGAGGTGAGAGTGATCAACCATCCGGCCTGAACCCGAGGAGAACATCCGCCCGACGGGGTAGTGACCTCGAGGTCGGCTTCTGAGTCGGCCGTGGGTCCCCGAACCACACCAGAAGACGGCTCGTGGCAGCCCCAACGGGATTCGAACCCGTGTCTCCACCTTGAGAGGGTGGCTGGATTACCGCTGAGAGGCGCTGAGCTGGGCTTTCGGTGCTCCTGGACCTCTGGCTGCAACGCCTGCGGACGCCTGCGGCTGAAAGTCGGTTAGCGGAATGTTGGCGGAGTTCGGGACCTTCCGCAACAAACGATGCTGTTACGTATGTTACGTCTGTGTATGCTACGTCAATGCCTACAAGTGAATTCTTCGGTCGGAAGCGGGAACTAGCTGCGCTTGACGCCGAACTCCGAAGTGCCAGCACATCCGGCGCGGGACGACTGATAGCCGTTCGCGGACGCCGTCAGGTCGGCAAGTCACGACTGGTTGAGCACTTCGCCGAGCGAAGTGGCGTCGCGTACGGCGTCGTTGCTGGCATGAAGGGTACGCCGGTAGACGTGCAGGTACGCCGGGCCGCCGAGACGCTCCGCTCCTCGACTCGGCCGCTGCCTGCCATCGAGGCCGGCATCGCTCTCCCGTCAGGGAACTGGTATGACCTGCTCTCTCGGCTGCAGTTCGTGCTGGATGAAGATCCCGCGATCCTCGTGATCGACGAGTTCCCTTGGGCAAATGATGCGAGCCCTGGTCTCGATGGGCTCCTTCAGTCACTGTGGGACCTCACGTTCGTGAGGCGACCGGTCCTTGTCCTGCTTATTGGGTCTGACGAGGCAATGATGGATCGACTGTTCGCGCACGACCGACCGCTATTCGGTCGGCTCGACGGAGGTCTCGTCGTCGAGCCGTTCAACCCGGCGGAAACGGCGCTAGCTCTCGGAGGGTCGCGTACCGCGGTCGAGGTCCTCGACACCCAGCTCGTGACGGGAGGATTCCCCGAGCTCGTCGCGCACGCGCGAAAGTTCGGCTCCGTTGGGGCCCTCGTCGAGGACGCTCTTTCGCGTCCCCACACGCTGCTCGCGGACGTCGCCCAGATCAACCTTGCCGGCGAGCTCGCGGATGGTGCCAACGCGCGCCTCGTTCTCGAGGCGATCGGAGCCGACGAGATCGGCGTAGTCAACTTCTCGCGCATTGCCTCAGACCTTGGAGGTGGGATCGCAGCCAAGACCGCGGTGAGCCGGGCAACTGACATCCTCACCGACACCAAGCGCATCCTCGCCGTCGACATCCCCGCCGGGGACAAGGGCAGCCGGCTCAAGCGTTACCGAGTAGCCGATCCCTACCTGCGCTTCTGGTTCCGCTTTGTCGAACCCCAGCTCCGCAACATTGAGGTCGGTCGCTCGGATCTGGCTCTCGCGGCCTTCTCAAGCGGCTGGAGCACTTGGAGGGGCAAGGCTGTTGAGCCGATCGTCCGCGACGGCGTGCTGCGCCTCGCCCCGCACCTTGACACGCCGTTCGACTCGATCGAATCGGTCGGTGGCTGGTGGGACCGGCGCGGTGAACATGAGTACGACATCGTCGGGACTGCACGGGACAACACTCCGGTGGCGATCGGCTCAATCAAGTGGAGGGATAGGGCAACGTTCGGCGCGAATGACCTCGCCGAACTTGCGGAAGGGCGGGAGGTGATACCAAAAGCGGGCGCGGCTCGCCTAGTCGCCGTCGCGCCACGCGGCGCCGCCTCAGGTGTGGGAGCCGACCTTGTCCTCGATGCCGCGGACCTGCTCAGCGCCTGGCAGCCGTAAGTTCCGTTCTGGCAGCCCCAACGGGATTCGAACCCGTGTCTCCACCTTGAGAGGGTAGATTCATGCCCAGGTCAAGACCATATTTTCTTACCTCGTGCGTTCCCCGTGCATTAGCGTCGGACCATGGCCAGCAAGCACAGAACGAGGAGGGCCTTCGGGGGTGTCCGTCGCCTGCCCTTGGGTCGCTACCAGGCGACATACTGGCACAACGGCAAGCAGTTCAAGGGTGAAAGCACCTTCGGCGCCAAGGCGGACGCTCACAAGTGGCTCACCATCGTCGAGGCCGACCTCCACCGTGGCAAGTGGATGGAGGCTTCGAAAGCCCAGGACACCACTTCTTCTGAATACGCACAGGCCTGGATCGCTCGGCGTTCGGGAACCAAGCTGCGGGCGACGACCGAAGCAAAGTACCGCGGGCTGGTCGATCGCCACATTTTGCCGACTTTTGGCGACCGCAACTTGTCCGAGATCGACCCGGATCAGGTCGAGGCTTGGTACTACCCGCTCAAGCGCCAGCACCCTTCGACCGCAGCCGGCGCGTACCGGCTCATGGCGACGATCTGCAACACGGCGGTCAGGATGGACGTGATCGCAAAGTCACCTTGCCGCGTCGAGCGTCCTGTCATAACCCGGGACGAGCTGCAGCGGGCCGTCGACTCGGTGCCTGATCGCTACCGAGCAGCGCTCCTGTTGGCGGCTTGGTGCCAATTGCGCCGGAGCGAAGTGCTGGGGTTACAACGAGGCGATGTCGACCTGGATGCGGGCTCGATCCACGTCCGTCGAGCCTGGGTCGTAGCTCCTGACGGCAAGCGTTGCCAACAAGGTCCGAAGACCGAGGCAGGCGACAGAACGCTCTACATGACCGAAGACGTGCGCACGGCGCTGCGGGCACACCTTGCGACCTATGTCGGGCCGCAGGCGAGTGCCTGGCTTTTCCCGAACAAGGACGGCACTGCGCCCGTCATCCATCGGACCTTCTCCCGTGTGTGGGAGCGGGCTCGACGGGTCTCCGGCCGCGAGGATCTTCGCTTCCACGACCTCAGACACTCTGGATTGACATGGTTTGCTCAAGCTGGCGCTACCCAGGCAGACCTCATGCACCAGGCCGGCCACGCAAGCCCAGCGGCAGCTAGCCGGTACCAGCACGCCGAAGTTGAGCGAGCCAAGATGCTGGTCGCGAGAATGGCCGCGCCATAGCTCTAGAACACTAATATAAGTCTTCTTGCCTTAGGTACAAGGAACACTTATACTCGCTGCATGACGGCGGAAACCGCGCGACCCAAGACGCGCAGATGGGGCGAGGCCACATCTCGCGCCGTCCGTCTCCTCGCGGTCCGCACCGTCCCCACGTTGCAGGTCGACCTCGCCAGGGAGCTCGGCATCACCCAGCCGCGCGTCTCACAGATCGGAAGACTCCTCGCAACCGAGGGCGTCAGGTTCGCGGACGTGCACGAGGCGGACCAACGCGCCCGGCTTGTTCATCTATACGCGCTCCATCACGCTCCAGCGGTCGTGACCGAGACACTCTGGTACGACATCGGCCCCTCACACGAGCAGGTCGCCCGTGCCGTCGCCTACCTCGTAGAAGCCGGCGCCCTGGCGGTCGTCTCCGCTGACGCCGCCCCCGACTTCGTCGCGCCTTGGCGGTCACCGACTCTGACGGTCATCTACACCGACCTCGACGCGCCGCTCGACCCGGCCGGCTTCGTCCCCGCCATGGCCAGGGGTGAGGCGAGCATCGTCCTGCGCCACGTGTCCGACGCGAGCCTGCTCGAACCGTGGCAAACCCCGAGGGAGGCGCCATTCCCCCTTGCGCACCCGTTGCAGCAGATATGGGACCTGCGTGACCTCGGCGGAGAGGACAGGTTCGAGGCCTCCGAGCGGCTCATGCACCGCGTCGTGATGGCCACCCTCTGAAGATGGCTGAACGCGACAGACCGTCCGCACCACCGCTGGCGGAGGCACAATGACGACGGGCGACTGCAGGGGCCGCGAGGTCGGGAGATCCCATGGCGACGCGTAGGTGCATGTCCATGGAGACGAGCGACAGCAAGCCATGCGAGAACGAGGTCGACGTTGAGTCGGCTTTCTGTGGCGCGGGCCACCTGTGCGTCTCGCGCCCCGCCGATCAGGCTCCGCGTGCGCCCACTGCCGCGTCGTCGGACCTGCGTCCGGTCGAGCACGTCCTGGAGTCACCCTGTCGACCAGGCTCAGACCTTCGGTCGCGGAGCGAACCGTCCTGTCAGGCGCGGTGTTCCTAGCCCAGACGTCGCGCCAGCAACACCACGTCATGTTTGTGATGGGCGCCGGCCCCGGCAGTCACGTCACGTGGTCGCCGCTCGTCGAGGACAACGTGCCAGCCCTGGCCGAGCAACGCGTTGACGTCGGTCGGGCTCACATAGTCGGTCGGATCGAACCCGTGGGCTTTCGCCTCATCAAACGTCGACATCGGCGTGATGCACAACAATCAGCAGCCCCCCGGGCGCGACAGCCGCGATAAGTGAGCGCTCATCATCGTGGCCTGGGGTGCGCAGCAGCGCGGGGTGCTGCGCTGACACCAAGTCGAAGGTACCTGCAGACAGCGGCGCGCCCACCAGGCCGGCGTGCAGCACCTTACGTCCACCCCGGTCTGCTCGGCTGCAACCGAAGCACGTTGCAACGCCACCCTCCGAGACGTCCAACGCTGTTACATCCCAGCCTCGCCGAGCCAGCCAGATTGCATCCGCTCCCTCACCGCAGCCGACGTCTAAGGCCGCGCCAGGTGCGAGAGGCCACCACCAGCAGGGAGAATGCCCGCCAGCGACGGGGCTCGGTCTGGGCGGGCCTTTGGGCCTCAAACCGGACCGGCGATGCGGATCCATGGCGCTGGGCCGCCAGATTGCGCCGTCGGTCGTCGACGAGTGCCTTCTGAATGCCGAACTGGGTCATGTCATGCCTCCTAACGTCGCAGGTCGGGTGCTACGGAAGTTCAAACACCGATTGACTCGACGATTCAGCGATGATTTTGCGGATCCGCTGGTGTTGCAACATGCAGGAGGCTTCAATCCGAAGAGATAAGAGGAACATGACCGATGCCCTTGCCCTGGCCCAGGCAGGCGACAGCGACGCCTTCCGGGAACTGACAGACCCGTATCGCCGCGAACTCCAGGTGCACTGCTACCGCATCCTCGGGTCGTTCCAAGACGCCGAGGATCTGCTCCAAGAGACTCTGTTGTCGGCCTGGCAAGCACTTGATCGCTTCGACGGCCGATCGCTACGAGCGTGGCTCTACCGCATCGCCACGAACCGTTGCCTCAACTACCTCCGAGACACCGCCCGCCGACCAAAGGTTGCGACCATGCCCGAATCAAGGTCCCCATTGGCCGAGGCCATCCCGTCTGATGAACCGTGGTGGCTCGAGCCCTACCCGGACGCCTTGATGGATGACGTCGACCTCGGCCCCGAAGCCCGCTATGACGCGCGTGAGTCCATCGCGTTGTCCTTCGTCGCCGGCTTGCAACGCCTGCCCACCCAGCAGCGCGCTGCTTTGGTCCTGCGCGATGTGCTCGGGTTCTCAGCGTCCGAGGTCGCTGAGATGCTCGAGTCCACTCCAGCGTCGGTGAACAGCGCCCTGCAGCGGGCGCGAGCCAGGGTCGAACATCTGGGAGGAGTTCCGGACCATGTTCCTCGTGTGCGATCCGAATATGAGGCAAAGGCCGTGGACCGGTTCGTCGACTCATTCCAGCAGGGCGACCTCGAAGGAGTGATCGCCCTGCTGAGCGATGACGCCAGGTTCACGATGCCACCGGAGCCATTCGAGTTCCGAGGCCCGCGGGTCATCGCCGAGTACCTCCACAGTCGGGGCTTCTGGGGTCAAGACCTCAAGCTCGTACCGACCAGAGCCAACAGCCAGCCAGCGTTCGGCTATTACCTCCCAGACCCGAACGCAAACGTCCATCGGGCCAGCGGGCTCATGGTATTGACCGTGCGTGCAGAGCAGATTTCAGTGATAACCCGATTCGGAGACAGAAGCCTGCTCGCCCTTTTCGGCCTGCCACGCACCGTGCCCAGTGGCTAGCAACCCCGGGGGAGGCGCAATGGCAGTGTTCACAGTCACTAGGGCGAAGGGGCCGAACTGGGATCACGCCCGTGGCATTCGCGAGCAGCAAGCCTGGGAAGAACACGCTGCAGTCGCTGACGGTCTCGTTGATCGAGGCATCGTCATCCTTGGTGGGCCGATTAGCAGCGACAGCGATGACGATGTGGTGTTGCTCGCCGTCAACGCCGTCGTCGAACAGGAAGCGCGGTCTGTCTTCGGCTGGGCAAGCGGCGCGGCTAAAAGCGTCCCCTACCACGCACGTCGAGCATCCCAATATGCCAACAGTGCGGCGTCTCCGAAGTGCCGGTAGGGGGCAGGCGCGACAGAACGCCGCACCGAATAGCAGCATCCCTCGAATCGCTTGTCGCGGCCGAACGACGGATCCGCGGTTGGGAACTGTGTGATCGGTTCGCTACAGAACGTCGGCGGCGACCGATCAAGTCTCTTCTTCTAAAGGAAGCA